>Ga0099825_1005697_pt1 | contig 15889 bp, 8 predicted proteins | sample SiratroredBW_FD_76838 | JGI IMG/M metagenome (GOLD analysis project Ga0099825, IMG submission 76838) | Root nodule microbial communities of legume samples collected from California, USA - Siratro red BW | ecosystem: Host-associated > Plants > Roots > Nodule | place: USA: California | collected...
AAAATTTACCATATTTTTCTTTCCCTTTCCATTTTTTTTTTTTTTTATTTTTTTTTTTTTTTTTTTTTTTTTTTGTATTCTATGGACTATGGATGTACCATGTATAACAATCTTTAATCTCCTCGTGTAGAGATGAATTTGATCGTTTAGTGGCAGTAATAAATTCAAGGGTAATGGACCTTTCTAATGTTAAAGAAGGTAAGGAAAATACAAGTTTGACTTCTAGGAAAGATGCTGAGTTCCTTGCAACAGCGCATGGGTTTCCAAATGATTCAAATGAACAAAGGCATGAAGTGTCAACTGGAGCTATATGGGGAACCACAACACCTTTTGGTGTGTCAAAAGTGAGTATTGCAACTTGTTTAATAATTCGCTTTTTATTTTAGATTATGATAAATCTTTTTGCCAATACTTGAAATCTGTTTAGCAATGAATTGTGTTTCTTTTCTTGACAATCCAGACAAGGTTCTATATATTTAAAGTCAACATTAATTGCAAAGATATATAGTCCTAATCAAATAAGATGAAGAATCCTATGAATGTTCCTATTGGGTCCTATTAAGGATGACAAAAGAATTTGTGCATGCAGATATCCATGGATAAAATTTGGAATCAATACAAAACGGATGCCTTTAATAGATACCCACGAGTAGTGTGTATAAGTATTCTATTTACCTGCTTGTTAACAGGTATCATGGTATCTATACCTACAAATACCTGCTACCTGTTGATATTTTAAAGGCTTAAATATGTTTTTAGTCCCATAAATTGGAGACACCATTTCCTTTGGTCCTGCAATTAAAAAACTTCAATTTTCAGCCCTTCGATTTTGCAAAATGCTAATTTTAGTCTTTGGGGTTAGATGACGTTAGCGATGTTGATTTAACAAATGATGGTCTACTAAGCATTTGCCATGTAGATTTAATGGAGTGACAGTTTTTGGAAAGTTTAGACTTAAATATATTTTTAGTTTTCCGAAATTGGGGACACAGTTTCTTCTGGTCTTCCAAATAAGGATTTTCATTTTTCAGTCCTCTGATTTTCTGAATTCCTTTTTGTAGTTCTTGACATTAGACGACGTTAATGATGTTCCCTTAATGCGTTATTCTTTGAATCCATAGTCAATCTAACCTTGCAACATGATAACATCTGGTATACTTACAACCTATTTAGCTAACACATGAATGCTTATTTATGACTTGTTAGAAGTGTAATATGAAATCGTTCTTGAGGGTTACACTTTCCTTATATTCTTCATCTCCATCAGTGTTGTATCTTTCTGATACTGATCTAGGCATGGGGGAAGTATCAATAACTAAACTTCTATTTCATTGCTCTAATTCTGATTCAGTTCTAATATGGAATTTGTTTGAGACAAATTAAAAATTTTTCCTGAACATTTACACGCATTGTTCTTTAAGTTTCCGTTGTAAAAGTGAAGATGGAGTTTTACTGGTACCTAAATATTGAATCATCTTTGGATGTATTTTCATTGTAGAACATGCCTTTTTTGGGTCAGGCATAATTTTACTTTTCTGAGATAGTCAAATTAACAAATCTCCAGGTTCAGGATGAAATTGGAGCTTCACCAATAGAGATTGCTAGAGCTTACATGGATTCTCGTGTATCAGAGGCAGGTCCCAGTTCTAAGAACATGATTCATGTTGAAAACACGGTGTTGCATGGTGTTGAAGGTGCAATAAAACCATATGATCCATCACCATCAAAGAAGTCATCAACATGTTGGCCTGGTGCTGTGGTGCAGGATGCTTACATAACACCACAAAGTCAGAGAAGATACGGACTTCATAATTTCCCTCGTACTCCTTATTCTAGAACTCTTTTAACAAAGTCCAAATCAAAGGTACTTGTTTTTGTTTTCTTGTACTTTAATCTTTCAAGTTAAATCCATACTTGTAATGTTTCTTTTTCTCTTTTTTTTTTTCACCAGTTCATTCACATGCAAGGAGAAAACAGCCACGTTTCATCAACTCCCATCCTTCAATCAAAGACTGCTACGTATCTACAGGTACCTTTCAGTATAATGATCCTTTCATAATTGCATATCGCTTGTACTTTGTAGTACGTCAATTCTTTTAACAATCTGTAAATTACTGAAAGTGTAAATCATTCTCTTGATGCTTTCATGTCCTGTGATATTTTTGTTCTTCCTGCTGTATCTTTGTACCTGTTCTTGTTCAATACTTAAGAAATTATGGATATAAACATGCATAATTTAAATAATGACATGCGTTGAAAATATTAGTGATAATACAAGTCATGGAGGATAGTATTGCTTTGGTACCATGTTGAGAAGAGAGAAACCGAGAAGAAATATGATAAATTCCGTGTATTGTGTACAAATGAGTGTTCTTATTTATAATGAAGAAGAGACCAATAATACAAAACAAAGTCAATATAAAATAATGAGAAATATTTGGCAAGATATATCCCTATTACATCATATCATGTCTCTCTATTTGATTTAATCAAATCATATATCTAACATAATAAAATTATATTTAATACCCCTAAAGTTGGAGCATATTTATCGTACATGATAAGCTTGTTTCAAAAGTCATCAACACAAGACCCCTTAAGAGACTCTGTATACATGTCGTCAGCCAATTGGTTGTTGAAGTTGACAAAGTAAATAATTACAAATGCTAGTAAATATTTTCCGAACACGACTTTCTATATGTTTAAGTAACAGTCAATCTCCAATATGCTTCTTTCTTTCAAATCATATCTTCAACATTATTGTTAACATAATGTTTTCGCTCCTGGACGACTTTCTCTTGATACATTTAATGATTCTTTCCTAGCATTGTTGGTTATGCTAGGTGCTATCGTCCCACTTACTCCCTTGTGATTTTCCATGCGAGCTGTCACCTTGAACCCTTTTGGTATCGGAAATGGGAATTTCTATAACTATTTGCTCCTCCTTTTCCGTAATAGACGTCTCTTCCAAATCCAGCTCAATTTCCATAACACTCATAAGATCCTTTGGATCATGTGGTCTTGTTTGATTCCTGATCTTTGTCTACAAACCCGCAAGAAAATATCCCATCATTTGTTCTTCCGTGATATTTGGGGCTTGTGACACTAAGAGTTCAAATTCTTGGATGTAATCCTCCAAACTACCTTGTTGTTTTATCTTGGCCAATTTTTGGAAAATAGAGCTTCTAGATCTGCCCCCAAACCTTCGAATCAGAGTTGTTGTGAACTCATCCCAAGAATAATTCTTGTACTTTTGCCTCTAGAATTTAAACTAATGGTTTTCATTTCCTTCATACTGATGAAGCCCAACTTTAATCTTTCCTTTGAAGATACATTCTACACCTCAGAATTTTTCTGCTTTGGATCATCCCTGCTGGTCAACACCTTTAAATGTAGGCCACTCCACCCTTTTAGTCCAAGATTTCAACTCTTCTCCTCTTCTTCCTCCTCCGACTTTTTCCCCTATAGAGACCTTGTCTTTTATTTTTCTTGTTCGTTGAACGAATTCTCTCCTCCTTCAGACATCTTGTCAATTTTCTTGTGATCTTTCAACATTTCTTTGGTCTCTTGCATGTCCAAACGACTCTCCTTCATTGTGGCAATGTCAGCCCTCATATGGGCAATGATCCTTCCATGCTTGCTGGTCCATTTCTCCAAAGGACTCACTCTATGCTCCATCCCCACAAGATGATCCGGCAGGTCGGACCAATTGTTATGCCGCTAATACAAGATACACGTAAGAAGTTGAGAAAAAACAATACTCACTTCGAGAAAAAGAATTTTATCAGTCTGTGCAACAATGAAACACAACACTCTCAAAGGAAAATAATGTTCCTTTCACACAGGTTTTCTCCTGTCAAACTACAACCAAAACATCACACACTCTCCCAAACTCCCTAGGTTGTTCTTAATATATAGACCAACCTTCAACACAAAGACATCCCGCCTAACCACCTTAAGTACCCTGCTCCTTATTTATTAAATTTTCCCCTATAATACACCTTCCAGCCCTTTTCCTGATCCCGCTGACTCTGATGTTTAACATCACATTTTACCATCTATTTGTAACTCAATAGAAATTTTTATTATACTAGCCAAATTTCCAAATCTTTGCTTCCATAACTTTTATATTTCTAATTTTGTGTGGCAGTAGAAGTAATGTATTATTCTTATGCGTTCTATTATTTTTAGAGGTTGTATTGTGATTGCTTCCAAGTATTTGGTTATCTGTTATAGCATATAAAGCTAAAAATAATGGCTGGGTAGTGTGGGCTTATACCGATAATTGAAATAATCTCAAAGTAAGTTAAAGGCATTTGAAACATGGAAAATATCATATCATGCAAGTTGGATTTGATTTGTTTCTTGCTTATTTTACTAAGTTGTATAGAAGTTTGACGCTAAATTTCTAAATCTGTGGTTGAGCTTATTGTATTTTTTAAAATAGAATTTTTTTCTTTCTTTTGGCTCCTAATTTAATTATGTTAAACACAGGATAAATCTAAAGTTGGAGCATCAGAAAGTGGATATGGATCTTTTGGACCTGTTCGTCGGACTAGGCATAAGGTTGGTGCACAATCTTCTTTAAGAAAACCAGCTTATTCATCTCTGAATGGTCCTTCACAGAGAGAAAGTTCTGGCGTCTTTGATGGTTTCACTCCTGTTGCAAAGAGCAGGGAAACTATTGGGACAGGCTCCACTCATAAGCCACTGGGCTTTCCGGTGGGTGTTCCAACAGTTGTTGATGGTTTCACTCCTGTTGCAAAGAGCATGGAAAATATTGGGACAGGCTCCACTCATAAGCCACTGGGCTTTCCGGTGGGTGTTCCAACAGTACACTTGCATACCAGTTTGATGGCTAAGAAAATATTAGACCATATTGATAGAAACATTCCCACACCTAAAGAGAAATTTGATGAGCTCAAGCTGGCACCAAAATGGAGGAACTCTGAATCATCTATTGAGTTCAGTACGATCTTTTCAAATGAAGATAATGGCTTGCACAAATTAAATGATTTTAACCCTCATAAATATGATGGGCTTGAAGGAAAGAAATCTACTTTATTGATTGAAGGCAAGGGAAACTACCATGTTGATTCGCAGCTGAAGGATAGTACGGATAAATCTATCGAAGTTAGAAAAGAAGAAACTTTGGTGCCTGATGTAAATGGTTATAATAGCAGCAACCGCCGACTTGGAAATGATGTAAGCACTACACAATTTTTTTTTTCTCTAATTATATATCGGCCGTAAAAGCTTCACATGTATTTTTCCTGTTTGACTATCTAAATTTGTGCTGATAATCTTACTGAAAAATGTGAGAAGGGGAAGCAGGGTCCAATACTGAGGTGGGTTCAAAATGCGATAGAATGATGCATATGATTTATTACAACATTTTGTTTCTTTTCCACGATAATAAATTACCTCCAACAAGAATATTATATCTTGAAGTTGAGCATCTATTGCTTGGTAACCCTGCCTGGTTAGCATCAATATATCCAATAATTTGAGAATTTTTCTTATCTTCATAAATGAGGCCTTTGTTAAGAGCATTCCTAATATACCTTCGTCCCAATGGTCTGGGCTAGGAGAGTTTAAAATTTGATTTATTACCTTCATTGCAAAAGTGATCTTTGGATGAGACGTAGTGCGGTAATTTAACTTATCAACTAACCCTCTGTATCTCCTAGGATTAGAATTTGGTTCTCCTTGATCAGATACATGTGAATAATGTGAGAACAGTATACTGGAAAAAAAAGATGGAAAAAGAATATAACCTTGCATACTTGACAATGAACGCTCCAAATCATATCAATAACCTTGCCTAGTTTGACAGTGAACGCTGTAAATGGTTTGATGCAATATGAGAGAATTATTGAAATAGTGGGGGTCCTTTGTAATCGGAGGATGTCAGACCCTCAAAATCCGTGGGACTTTCTTGGTCTCCAGTTTTTTATGTGATTAAGGATTTTCCTCTTGTAAGTAGCTATACTTAGTTGCTTCTTTCTCTGTAGTAACACAAGTTCCTATCACATAGGCGGTGCGAGAAGCTAATTTTCTAGTAGTCAATTTATTGATTGTTTTCAACCCTGTAATTTTTTATATGCTCATCATGCCACATTAATTATTGGTTACTAATAATGAGAACTAAGTGTACTGATGTGCTAACTTTTGCAGGATGCTACGAAATTGACTCTCCCAAGTGGAGGCCATCCTTATGGTGTAAATCAAGAAAAGCAAGCTTCCACTAACCCTGCGACCATTAAACCAGTTTTACCTCCTATTTCTATTAAGAAGCCTGAATCAAGATGGACAGTAACATCCGATAATGGCTCTGGATTTACCTTTCCTGTTTCAACTTCCTCTTCTGTATTCTCTGAACCACCAACTCCATCCATCATGCCTTTGTTTTCTGCTGGGGATCAGCAGCAATTAAAAGAAGGATCTACTGAACTGTCTTATAGTTTTGGTTTGAAAAAGTGTCCGGCCGTAGTTTTTTGCTTCCCTTCCACAAGCAATACTGCTGTTCAGAATGAAGCTGGAGACTTGAAGTTCAACTTTGGTTCAACTAAGAAGACAAATTTATCATTTTGCTTTGAAAAAAACGCTGTCCGCTGTTAAGTATAATGGCAGAACTTCCAAAATTGTCCAACTTTTTTCCCTTTCTGATATTTTTATTTTTTGCCTTTGACTGACTGTAGTGTACTTTAGCTTTTCTTTTGTTCTTGATGGGAAAATGAGTAAAATGAAAGCCGTTTTGAAACGGAAATTGTGCGGCTTATGTGGTCCTCTCCTCAGTCTCGTGTGTTTTTGTTTGTTTGTTTTTTTTTCCTTATTTTACTGTGAACTTGTTGGAATACTGGGAAATTTTAGCTATCTGATTTCTGTATAATTTTAGACGCTTCTTTTCACAGATCATACAAATATGGACCTGCACGCAATTCTTATCAACAGTCTTGAATTTTCATTAGGCAGCTAAAGCCATAAATGGCGATCTCGAATCTTGGTTTAGAAGTTTAGCTTCAATGATAGGCAGTAGTAGTGATGCAACGCCCAAAAATATTTAATAAATAATATAATTTTAATTTTTTTCTTTTTTTTTAGTAATTTTTTTAAATAAGATTTCAGAAGATATGGATAGAAAGCTTTTAGAAGAAAATTAATTATATGATTTTGTTTTTATGGTAGAATAAAATTAACATCAATTTTATTTATTTGTTTTTATGACATTATCATATTGTAATAATTTTATTTTCGTTTTTTTTATTTAACTATACCTAGAATGGATACAGTATTTATATATATTCATAATAATAACAGAGAGAATATCTTTATTCTCGTATTTTTTATTCATTTTTGTTCATCTTTTTATTTTTTATAATATAAGATAAATATTATGAATTAATAAGGTTTAAAAATAACTATTATTTAACAAAATTAACTTATTCTAAATAAAAATTTCAGAGTAGTGTATCTCCTAACAAAAGAAATATAACATCATTTTATATAATCTCCATGTTAATAGAAGATTTGAGATATAACGTAAAACTTAATTGGGGTGTAATATTCTCCTAATGATGCTTTCTTAAGTAAAACATTTTCTAAAATACGTTCATTTGTTGTGTTTCAGGAATTGCAGAAGGAATTTGACAGGATGAGTTGACCTCTTTGTTTCGGATATATGTAATAGTAGCAAACACGATTAATTTTTTTTTCTCAATCAAAAGGAATTTGGTATATGTATCTCAATAGTTACTTAAGAAGTAAGATGTACCTTTCAACAAATTAATAATTAAAACTTAAAAGAAACAAAATAGTATACTATTCTAGCTTACAAATGTGGTATAATGCAATTCAACTAGACAAAGATGCTTGTGATCTCGTCATGCCCCTCTCCAGAAAATAACGAGTTACATCCTTATTATTAATAAGATGCTTCAGTTGGGTTTAAATTATTTAGGATCTCAACAATTTCTTCTTTTTTTATGATGACAAAAATTGTATGTGCAAAAGTAAAACATCAGGGCATGTATAAGAAATATAATACATAGCGAGAAACACTTTATAGAATGCACTTGTGTTTTGTGTAAAAGAAAGATGAGAATGAAGACTTAAACGATTAAACAACACTTAAGTAGATAAACACTACAAAGATAAAGAAAACTATCTGAAGGCAAAGACATAGAAAAACTTTCTCAAAACTTAATTTTCTCTCCCTTTTTTGACATTAACAAAAAGGAATTATAAAAAAGAAAACATGGCTGAGAGATTACAGAACTGACTCAACAACTTAGCAAAAGAAAAAGCTTGATGTCAACATGGAATATTGAGTGAGGTCGTAATGACACACAATCCCTCAGGGAATACGCTGAACCATCTGCCAGAAGGCAAACTCAGCCTCTTGGAGAAACAAGGTGGTAGAATCATTTGGTGAGAAACAAGAAGACAATAAGTTTAGTATAAGATATGCTACAATATAAGACTCAAGTTCTTGTGATGTTAGGCTCTCTAATGCTAGCAGAGTTAACTCATCGTGCACCTAGGAATTAAATGAGTTTGCATGTGTACATTCAAATTTGGTATGTCAATATAAGAAAGGAATTATTAGAGAGAAAGTTTATTTATGTACATCAATTTCAGTACAATGCCAATAGTGTCTATATAAAAGCTATCGTTTGTATAATGAAGATTGCTCTAATTTGTTTTCTACTAAATTTGTGTTTTAGATATTTATAAACTTTTTCCATTATGTAAGCCAGGATAAGTATTTATAAGTAAAGAAGTAAAGCAATACCTGTGTTGATTTGAGCTGGAGAAAGTTGGGAAAGAATATTTGTATGTAAATCATGAAAGATGAAACTCGTATTATTTAAAAAAAGAAAAACAATATACAACCAATCATACCATCATCTACTAAAATATAAAATAAAAATGATAATCATGTTATCTTCCATTATCACAAAAAGAAAAATTACAAATCAACTCTTCACTAGTGATGTAAACTATAAAAGATTAAAAAGATATTAATGAACTCAAAAGTTGTTAGAAAACTCAAAATCTTGAAAAAGTGAAACAACAATAGTGAAAGCATGAAGAACATGAACAATAGCTTGTGACATGTTTCAAACAATTAAGGAAATAATAATAAGTTTTAACATGAAATAGAAAATGAATTGAAAAGAAAAAGAAATTGACTAAATATATTACTTTCAAGAAAAATCCCAAAAAATAAGTGACAAATTTACAAGAATAAGAAACGAAGCATGTGAAAATAACTTTGAAGTCTTGTTTATAGAAGGAAATATATAACCTAAAATGTGGAAGAGACACTTTCATGTGTCTTAAAAAATTTAGAATTCTAAATACACTTAAATTATTTAAGACAAACTAACTAATCCTATAATTAATATTTTGTTAATTCTTAATTGAACAAAACAACAGTGACTTATGGAATCAAGAAAAAAATACATAGATTCTTTCTTAATTTAAAGAGTTAGTTGTAGAATTACAAGAGTTATTAAAAAAACAAAAGTGACACATATATAATTAAAAATCAAGTGAAGGAGTTCCCACCATCACATGTGATTTGAAAATGACATGTATTGGTGGAAGAGAAAACTCTTCACATATTCTTTCATGATGTATATTGAGAGTGACTCTTTGATGGTTGAATATTACAAAAATAAATAAATATTTTATAATTTAAGTGTTTATAAAATTAGGTGTTTATTTATTTTTTTTTAAACATTCTTCTTGTAAATCGTATTTGAAATTTATTCTTTATTTTCCTTTATTAAAATTAGAAAATTTTTAAATAATTTACTTTTTCGACAATGTGTTTGTAGATTTATTTTTCAAAAGAAAAATCAACATAAATATTTTATTTCATTTAAAATAAATTGTATAACAAATTTGGTGATATTAGCATATTTTTGTTTTTCTAACTATTATTAATATTAAATATCAATTAACTTGTTCAATCACTAAACTCTATTAACAAATAATTGACTAATCTCCTTTTTAGTTGTGTATTGCCTCTCATCACATTTTTCAATTCTTAGGTCCTTAACCATTCATATATGTCACCATGACTTTATCATTGGAGAAAGCCAAGAAATTTGCATCGATAAATGTGTGCTTTCATAGCTCAGTTGGTTAGAGCACCCGTTTAGTAAGCGGGAGGTCTTGAGTTCAACTCTCAATGAAAGCAATTATTTCTAGTTTTTATTTTATGATATACATGTTTTGTCACGTAATGAAATTGCCACTATGGGCTTAGCCCTCTCACCAACGGACCTATGAATTTACTTGACAGTCTATTTATTTTATAAACTGACATCAACGTTTTAGGTAAATTTTGTTAATCAAACCGTTAAATCATAATTTTATATGTTCAAAATTAATTTATTTCCAATTTTATTAAATTTGAACAACAATAATAAAATTATCAAATAAATTTATATTTTAAAAAGTATTAGCTTTAGAAAGAAAGTATTGAGTATAGTTAAAAACATTTGAAATGTTTTTTTTTTCAATCAATCCTATTAGACATTGGCAGGGGTTTACTAATGCATATGACTTTTTATGTCAATTTTATAGGACTTTTTTACGGATGACATAAAATACGGTGATATTATATAATAAATATTGTATAAAGGACTAAAATATCTTATAAAAAATACTTAAAAAAATTCACTACATCCTAAATGTTTTACATATTTTTATACTTCAAAAAGGACTAATAGTTGAATAAAAATCAAAATAATTACTTCAATATCTTTTTTTAATTATCTTATATATGAGATCATAAAAAATAACATCATATTTGAATAATATATATCATGAATTATATGACCTAAATCAGACTTGTCAAATCCTTCAAAATGAATGGAAATATTTTTTCGTCTCATCTTCAAGATCAAATCTTAGGAGAGAGAAACGGTAACGTCATGACTAGATTGTCTTGTTATCGTAGTTTTGTTTGTTGTCTCAAGTAAAACAAAGGAACATAAAGGAAGTTTTGGCAGACGAATACTAGATTCTAGTCATGGAGGAAAAACTCAATCAGTTCTCCAGAAATGATGTCTAGGCATTGACATCTTCTCCATTTGACTAAAGTGTGATTAGGATGAGATGGATCTTTAAGAACAAGTTGGATGAAGGTAGAAACATTGTAAGAAATAACCTAGATGGGTAGCACATGGGTACAATTAGTAAAAATGTATAGATTTTATAGAAACTAATGCTCATGTTGTGCGTCTTAAAGCTATAAAGATCTTTTTGTTACAAATAAAAAAGATAAGGAATGAATATTTATTATCTCCTTGTTTCTGTGTTTTTCAATGTCTAGTACGAAAAATATTTTAAGGAGAAACTTAATCATATAAGAATAATGTTTAATCAATTACTAAGTCTTATAGATGGTATACCATACCCACAAAATGTAAAAGTACATTTAATACTATTGATCCTTCGTGTGAGGATGTTTGAATTTTTAGATTTTTGATTTAGAAGCAACTAATCACGTAACTTTTTTTTTTCTAAGCTTTCAATTCATATGTCAAAATGACCAACAACAACTCGTTACAATTACATATAATGATATTGTATCCATGTGTGAATTCAAATATAACTATAGAATCATTTATTATATTAAATGATATTTTATATGTCTAACAACTGACTAATAACCTTATCTGTATACAAAAGATTTGAATTGTCCAGTAATTTTTTTCTTCTTATTTTGTATTTTAGGACCCTGCTATGAGGAAGACAAAAAATATTTAATTGTTTTTGTTGTTATTCTATAAAAATGTTTATTTAGAAGTTTCTGTGACAAATGCATTTCTAGTAAAGAGACTTTGAAGTTGATAAAATATAAAGAATACCTAGCTAGACTAGTTGGATATGACAAAATTAAAGCTACTTCATGAAGAATAAGTGACTTAAACTTTTTTGCTTTGCTATGTTAACTAAGACGGGAACATGTGTCTTGGTAACATTTTGTTGCTAATGCTGCTCGTTGCTGAGTATCGCACTTAAAAAACATGTGTACACGTTACCATTTCGAATTGAATAGAAATGGATGAAGGAAGAAAGGATTACATAAATTTTGACTACTCATATCACTTCTATTTTGAGGATCTAATATTTTTTTTGTTTGAAAATAATTGATTGGTTTTTTATCATATGGTGATGTATTATGTCAATACACAAAGGATGTAATATAAATTATTACTCAAGACTACGGGATAACAAATGAAGACCGGTGATCAGAGAGCTTTTTATCAAATCATGATTTTCTTGTTGTTCCATCGTAGTATAATTTTAAGGTTGAAAAATTATTTTACTAACCAAGCTTTTTAAGAAACTTTTTATCCTCTCACAATAATAAAGGTTGCTTGAGGAAAAAAAAATTAAGGAAGAAATTACTCCTTTTGTATCATTTGAAAGAATAAAAAACTATTTAAACGAATTCAGATCTCATTCAATTTTAAAAGCAATTTTTACCATAAACAAGGAAAGTTATTTATAAAATAATATAACTTCTCTTGTATACTAAATTAAGAGATGTGAGACTTGTAATATTCTACTTGATACTTTGGGAGACTACTTTTGCTTTGGGCTATTATTTTTTTTTTTTTTCCAAACTAAGGTTCTAAGTTGCCTAAATTGAAGTCGATATATGTCTTTATAAAATCGTAAAAATTACACATAATATGTAAAACATTAAAATAAAGTTATTATTATAATATTTATATGCAAATTTTTTAAAAGAAATTTTGCTTATACTTGCTAACCCTAGACTCACTGACCAATCATTATGTGGGGCAGACTAACAAAATTAATCCGCAATTTTTATGTGGGGTGGCCTGACCTAACCTACCAGTTCATATTGTCATTTCCAATGTTTCTTTAGACTTAGACCCGTATGATCTTACAAGACTTATACTGCTTTTATAAGATTTTTTTTTTCTATTCATTACATTGTTTTCAATGCTTTAATACAACTTACTCCTATCTTCTTATGTTTAACCCTTCTTGTAGTCTTCATTTATCTTGTTGATATATCATCTTACGTTACTTGTGTCTAATCTTGCATGTGATAGATTTTTCTTGATATTATATTTAAGACTTACACTTGACCATACATACTTATCAATTTGAATAATTTGTTACATGCTAAATAATTTTATTAAACAACTTCCATGATATTATTTGCTATTATTAAAATTATCAATTTGAATAATTTGTTACATACTAAATAATTTTATTAAACAACTTCCATGATAATATTTGCTATTATTAAAACTATATGTATCTTAAGTAAGATTCTTATCTGTAGGCTAGGTTAGTATCCTCGTTAAAATTATTTTTAAGTATATAGATCTTTCACAATAGTAATGTCTTTGTGATCATAACTATTTAATTTATGATGTTCATTAAAATTAAAGTATAAACAATATATTTATTTAATTGTAATTGTTTTGTGAAAGATTGGTTTAATGTCGTGGAGGTTATAAATGTTTATATCAATTATTTGATATTGTGAATGATAATATGGAATAAGTTATGTGAATCAACTTATAATAAATTTGTAAATACAAGTTAACTCATAATTCCAGGAGTTGAAATACGAGTTAACTCGTTTCATCTTACAATCCATGTTAATTTTTTAAAATATTTTATTATTTTATGTTGAATATAACTAATATTTTTATTCATCACTACATTAATATTGTATATCTATGCAAATTTAATTTTTATTTAATAATCAATTTTAATATTATTTTTCATAATATTTACTTATAGTAAATAATAAGTAATTAATCTTTAATTTTGTCTTATAAATATTATAATTATAATAAATCTTTATTTTTATATGATACTAAAATCTGGAATTAAAAATTTACAAAAACACTTTGCTAATTTTGTTTTTTTTTTGATTTATATAAATTAATTTGTAAGTCCCCAAATTTACAGTTATTCAAGACATACCAGACTTATTAATTCGTAAATCTTATGCGAATTATACAATCTCGACCCCGTTTTTTTGCAAACCAAACTTAGTTCAAAACGTCAACATAATTATTAGTCCTATTTGATCCCAATCATTTAACTAACACGTAATTATGTCTTTATTATTATTTTTTGTAACATACAAATTAACAATATTATCTATCTATAATCTACAACTAGAAGAGGAAAGAGGAAATTATAACTTCTAAAAGTCATTAATGTGGTTGAGTTATATAGTATTAATTACTCATCGAGAAAGGAACCTGCAGATAAAGAGAATTCAACGCATACAGCAGTTAGTCGGTTATTGCATATTTTATGCATATATTCACGATTGAAGAGAATGCTATATGTTTATAAAATTGAAATGTTTAAAATTGTTAGAATTTTGAAGACCATTGCACACGTACTTTGTGGCTTCATTTGAATCGACTCCGTCAAACTCCAAGCAAATCAGCAATAATGTCTGCCTCAAAAAGGCAAAAAAACAATAATGTGAATAATTTAAGCGTTCTTGGTAGTTTCTTGCGGACAAGAATAATAATGAGATGCAGTGATGGACCCTTATGCATTGAATTCATTTTATAACCCAAGTTTCTCACATACAGAATAAACCAAATTCTTTTAAAATTTTAACACGACCTTTTGTAGATTCCATGTTATGTGAAATGTGATCCAAATATTTTGATACAAAGAACTTGGCGTGGTGAACAACTAAGATCCAATTTGCATGAGATACGATATACAGGTAAATCAATTCCAGCAAGCTAACTCTTGGATCTCGAAGGTGATGTGAATGAATGGTTTTCGTAAAGGCATTCGTATCATCTGTACTCTAATCTTGTCCCAGTTTCAAAGAACAAAGTATCAAAGACTCACTAAAAAATGTAATCGTATCGTATGTTACCATTTGGGACATTGTAATACATAGTCATGCTATGAAAACCAACTCAAATCTTGGATATGTTTTTATTTTCTTGTCCTTTCATTTTAATTATTTTTTATTTATATATATGTGGTTATCTGTATTAATGACACTGTTCTGTAGCTAACCAATGAAGGAGGGAGAGAGTATTATATACTATATGGTCAGCTGATACGAATTAATTTTTAAATTCAAGCTGTACTTTAGTTGGAAAGCCAATTTTGTTTACATTTAAATTAAGACTTTGGAAATAAATCTACTTGCATTATTGTTTTATGACTGGAAATTGAACCCTTTTAGTAGAGTTTTTTTAGATTAAGAATATCTCATTATTTTGTGTGAATAAATTAAGAGGTGAATTATAATAATCACATTTTAATATTAAGTTAATAAATAAATAATAAAACTAAATATAAGTATTGGGATTGAATTGAAGTTCAAAGTGAGTACCCTATGTTATGGACATGTTATTATATAAACTTTTGTAACATTATCTCTTAGCATGTTATATGATATCATTTATTATATTAGTTCATATTAAATTGTTATGATTGAGTAATATATTATGGATAAGAGTTTGTAGGTGAAGTTTGATCTCTTTGGAATTAAATAATTGATTTTTGTAATTAATTTATATGATAATAGTCAAGTAAATATAACTACACAAGATCATTAAAAGTTAGAATATGAGTAAAATATGAAGTGGTGAACTATTTGGAAGGATTATGGAACTTTGAATATCTTTGGTAGCAATGAGTGTATTAATAAAGAAAAAAGAAATAAGAAAAGTGTGAATGCACATAGATAATACTATACTAAAAAATTTATATATGTTATTGTTGTCACTAATATAGGAAAGTAATTAGTATATAATTTAATATAATTATAACTATGAATAATATATATATATATATATATATATATATATATATATATATATATATA
>Ga0099825_1005699_pt1 | contig 15885 bp, 4 predicted proteins | sample SiratroredBW_FD_76838 | JGI IMG/M metagenome (GOLD analysis project Ga0099825, IMG submission 76838) | Root nodule microbial communities of legume samples collected from California, USA - Siratro red BW | ecosystem: Host-associated > Plants > Roots > Nodule | place: USA: California | collected...
AAATTTAAAAAAAAAATATATATATATATATATATATATATATATATATATATATATATATATAGTTTTATTTTTAGTATTGAATTATTTTACATGATATTTGTTCTCACTTCTTGTTTTTGTCTACATAATAATAATAAAAATTGAAATATGAATTTAAATAAATAGAAGTACCAAATTTTCCAAATCTACATATTCTGGAAATCAGTTAGAATGTGAACATAAAAGCTTGAATCATCCTAAAAGGACCTATAATAATAATAAAAATTGAAATATGAATTTAAATAAATAGAAGTACCAAATTTTCCAAATCTATATATTCTGGAAATCAGTTAGAATGTGAACATAAAAGCTTGAATCATCCTAAAAGGACCTATTCTGGTCACTTTTTATTTGTCATTCATCATCCACACCAACCTTTTAATCAGTATATTTTCCTTAGGAATATAAATGTATTAGTAATATAACGAAATGAAGGATTGTAAATAAATAAAACTCTTTCATTTACCTTTAGATATGAGAAAGATATGTATTTGTTGTTAAAGTGTGGAAAAACAATTGTGATGACAAGAAATAATATAGAATATTACCTATTAAAATATAATTAAATTAACAATTAGACTACATTGAAAAAAGTGTTACAACTTTTATTTATTAGATAGATGATAGAGTTTTTAAATTCTTCCCAAAATGACTTAGGCAAATCAGTTCTTTGTAACATACACCTTACCCTCACAAAATGATTATGTTCATGCTCAACAAGGTCATTTTGTTGAGGTATACATGCGATCTTCTTCTGCATGCCTATACCTTCTTTCCTACAAAAACTCATTAAATTTCTCTAATCCATTGTGGATTCTGTTGGAGATCCCACATCGACTAGAGATGAGGCCTTTCAGTAGTCTACTTCTTGATATGGTATCAGAGCCTATCCTAGCAAGGTTGTTGAGCCTATCGGTCCGTTATCGGATCGCTCTTACATATAAGTTTCACGCTTAAGTTAAGGAGTCTCGACGTAAGGGTGGTGTGTTGGAAATCCCATATCGACTCAAATGAGGTCTTTCAATAGTTTATAAATGGGTGCAAACCTCACCTTACAAACTGGTTTTGTAAGGTTGAGTTAGGCTTAAAGTCCACTTCTTGATAGGTTCTAAGCACTTTAAGTTTGGTTACTTGCTCATTGGTGTAACACTCCTTAAATTTTTGAAAATTTTCAATCTTACTTTTCAATATATAAATCTACACCTTTCGCTAGTAATTATCTATGATGGTGATAAAATAAGATCATTTACCATGATTCTAAGCTCATGTTAGACCCTAAAGTTTTGCATGAACATACTTAAATGGTGTATGGGTACATGTTTATCAGTCTCAAACTTTAATTTATATGACTTACCAAGTATAGACATTGATAATCAAAAACTTCAGCTCTTCCATTATATCATCTTCTATCAAGTTTTACTTGTCCAACTTCACCAAACCTTTCTGACTAATATGTCTCAATCTCATATATCACAACTTTATCTTATCTTGCATTATTTGACAAATACATGCACAATCATTATTAAATCATCTAGTATGTAAAGATTGCTCCTTTTTACCCATTAGCAACTGTAGATGTTCGTTTTTAAAACTTTATACTACCTTGTTCAATATTGGTTATCAAACCCATAAGATAAAAAAAACTTCTCTTGAGCTTTAGAACATACCCAAAATCTTGTAATAATATCTCACAGTTGTCAAACATCTTCAATCTGATTGACCTCATACATTGCGCCTTAGAGATTGTATTGTTTCCAAGAAGGACCACATCTTCTTCTTTTAGTCTTAAGGTCTCAAAGAACATCTCCAATAGACACATGTGGTAAGTGCAACCTAAGTCCATGATCCAGTTTCTCTATCTATCTTACAAAACACTCCAACAGAGTCATAATTATCGTACTCTACCGCATCGGTAGGTTCTCTTTAGAAATAAAAGTTTCTATCCCTCTCATTCTCTAGATAGTCTACTTTGTTGTGACTTCTATTGTGGCAATTATAACACTCATGCCCTTTTTCCATTTATCATATGATAAATGTTTTGACTTTTTCCCTTTCATCTCTTTCCTTTTCTTGATCTTTCACTTCAAAACATTCAAACTCAACCCATTATTATCTACCTTAGACTTCTAAAGCTTTTGTAACTCCATAGTCCAAATTGAGATCTGAACCTTCTCTATAGTAATGATTTATTCCTTCCTGAACCATCTTTAAAATGCTCCAAAATCTTATGCAACACTAAGAAGAAGTAAAACCTTTATCTTTGAGTTCCACTTCAATGTTATCAATATCGTTTAGTATCTTGTTAAAATCTATTGTTGCTCCACCATCATTCTTGATTTTGTCATCCTAAATGTATATAATTGTTTCTTCAGACAAAAGTCTATATGTTAAATATGTAATCATGATACAATGGCTCAAATTTCATTTATATTGACATGACAATTCTCTCCTTTCCTAAGTATCTTATTTCCAAGACACAAAATCATGATACTTTTTGTTTTATTGATCATGTCGGTTTTCTTTTTTTTCGAAGAAAAAACACTATCATATGTCTCTACCTTTATCACATTAACACATTTTTGTTATATCAAAATATCTATCTGGATTCTCCATAATCTGAAATCTTTTTCATTAGAAAATTTTACAATATCAAACTTGGTAGTAATGTCTTCAAAATTTTACTTGTTTTAACTTTTTTTTCCTCATTTCCCATGGGCTATGTCAAATATTGAGTTTTGATAGCAATCACAAAAATAAAAGCACTAGAACAAAAATAAAAAAAAAATATTATAATAGAACAACTAACTAACACTCTCTCTCTCTCTCTATATATATATATATAATATGTCTTAATACAATGTACTTCAAAGAGTAAAATGGGTTTCTATACATAAATCTAAGGAATAGTACAAAATCCGTTAAATATTGGTAATCAATAAACGCTAAATGATTATTTAGTTAGACGTAATACTATTAATGCTATTTGACTCTTATTAGTAAATAATCTCATATACTCTTTACAAAACCATCATCATTTAGAGTCACTATATCAAATGGAAAATATTAGTTAGGTTATATGATTAAGGATATAACGATTCTCAAAAATAAAATATATTACCAAGTTTAATTCTTCAACTCGTAAACGTGTAGTGAAAAAATTAACAATATTTTGGATTCGCACGTTGTCTGCAGGCTTTTTTGTTTATTGAATAATTTAATAATAAGCAGTATTGCGAAACTCTGTAATTGTTTGGAACGTGTTTTTGTCATCTGTTGTTTTGTGCCATATTGTTAAACGGCTAGTCATAGTTGTAGCAAAGATTAATGGTTGTTTTTGGTTTTACTTTTTTTTTCTTTTTTCTTTTTTATAAAATTGGTTTAGATACTATTCGGTGGATCAAGATTTATCATGGTCGACATGCATTTTTTAAATCACCATGTCTGTCACGTAACAACAAAAAGAGAGAATTTAAGAGCCATTTTTTTTTTTGTCAAAGATGTTGTGCTAAGAAAGAAAAATAATATAACTTATATTGAAGTAAGAACATAGAAAACAAATAATAAATATTGACATACGGTATGTAAAAATATGAATATAGCATTACTCTTTGTGATTAATCTGACATAACAGCACGTTACAGGGTGAGCTCACTATTACCATTTTTTATAGGCTTTTCGAATTATTGTTGTGAAGCAAAAGATAATATTTTTTTAAACAAATATAGATTGTTGATTATAACTTTATTTAAAATTTATCTTTTAGATTTATTTAAGACTAAAAAAGTGATATTATCATGTATAGCTAGATTCAAAAGTTTTACATGTTTATTTTTTCTTATTAGTTCATGACTATAATAACATCTGACGTAATACTCCAATTTATTAATTTTTACAACTTTTTATGCGTAAATATCCAAATTATTTCTGAAAAAATGCGTACACTTCCGGATAAGTTCTTCGAAACTTTACTTATTTACATGTAATTTTTTTTAATTTAATTTATACAAACTCTATTTTTTATATTTGATATAGAAAGACTTAAATACAAGACAAATTTTCAAATACCCGTATATCTAAATTTGTCTTTTAAACTAATTTGGTATTCCTTCAATTTTTTTATGTTTGTCTTCTTTATTACATTTATCAGGTATGATATTTTTCTTTCGTTTGAACAAATAAATTATTTATCATTCTATCTCTCACGTGTTTGAAAGAATCTAATTAAGAATGCCCATTTTGTCCTAATCTTAATGATTGATTAGGAGAGAGAAATAAAATTATGGGAAAAGTCTGGTGAGATGGGAATGCAAGTGTAAAGAATTCAGAATTGAAAAAAAAAAAAAGTTAAAATCACATTAATGAGTTAAAAGAATATATCTGATACCTGAAACTTTGGTTTATCAAAGAAGGAAAAGTCATACTAGATTAGAAGCTTCAGAGGTACTTTATTAAAATATTTAAGCATTTTAAACAAACTAATACTATATTAACAATACGTCAATACGTGTCTTGACTTGTTCTCACATTTAGACCTGTCAATGTCTTTGATTTTATAAAAATAATTTTTTTATTAAACAGAAATAGTCCTCTCTTTTCGGCACAATTTTTTATATGTTAAAATTGAGTATTATATACATTTTTACAAAATAAAAAAATACTCTCATATTTTTAAATAGGAAATGTCACTTCAAGAAGTAATTATAACTACAAGTAAACAATATTTTATTCTAAAATAAACTTAACCAGCAAGGCATGCGATTGTTTTTAGAAGTAATAAACATTTTTAGAAGAAAAAGATGATTGTTTATAAATAACTAATTTATATGAAAATGAAAAAAGTATAAAAAATATTTTTATAAACAATTTTTTTTATCTTTTAGATTCAAATATATCCATAATAATATAAAGTCTCTCACTTTAATTACAAACACAATAATTCATGTTACTATTATTGTTGTTGTAGGAGAGACTCAAACATGCCCAAGTGACATAGCCACAATCAGCAAGGTAATTAGCACATTTTAAAAGAGAATTGAATTTGTTAAAAACTGGCCAATAATTGCATCCAGATAATTGGTATTGACTATAGACTACTTTAGCATTTCAATTATACAAAATCAGTTTTTATTTTTTATATTTAAATTTTATGATAAATAAATTTTTTAAATATATAAAATTTATATTATAATTAATAATTATAATAAATAAATATTTTTAGACCTTTAGATTTATGATAAATATTTCATGTTATTGTATGATAATATTTTAGATTATTAATACTTCTGTAAAACAATGTTGAAATTTAAGTTAACCTAAAGAATCTAAAAATAAAAGATTAAAAAAAGAAGTGATAAAAGATCGTTGAAATTTTTCTGGTGAAAGAATAACGTTTAAAGCATTTTTTTTCAATAGGAAGAAGAGTACGACTAACACTGCTTCAATCATTCTATAAGTACACGTAAACAATAGTATTAAAATAATCAAGGTGAGAATCACACCACAAAGCTATTAAAATTAAAAAAAGAAGGGTACTTCACTTTAATTATAACAAATTATTTTTTGTGGAGATAAACGTTGTGACAGTGTGACACGCTTCATGCTCTCTCTATCTGTAGCACTAGAGGTCCAAAGTCTACGTGGATATAGCCACAAAATGTAAAATAAAGTCGAATTTGTCAGAGAAAATGTATAATCAGGGAAATTATTGCATCCAATAAAAAAATTAAGGACAATTTCTTAAAAACAAAATATAATGTTTAGAGTTTTTAATATAATTTCTATAAATTATTATGTACACTATTATTGGCTTTGTAGTATTTTAAAATTGTATTCAAAATGATTTTTAGTTAATTGATAGTACCGTAACTTTTATACAGCGGGTCTACACATAAAACTTAATATCCGTAGGGTTTAATTTTATAGTCTTCAAAAGTATTAAATAATTAAAGTTCACTCTAAATATTACTTTTGAAATAATTATTACAAAAATAATCATTTTTAATATATAATAGTACTAAATTTATGGTTAGATAATGATTTAGGAAATATTTACACTACTGTTAAATTTTGTATTTTAGGCAATTTTTAATGAAGTTTTTATGCATATTGATTCTTTAAGGAATATTCTTAAAACACTATATTCAATGTACATCATGATGCAGGAATCTTTTAAATAATTAAACTAATACATACTCTTTTATGGAAAATAATGAATATTAACATAACAATTAATGTTTTATATATATATATATATATATATATATATATGGATATTTCCCCTTTTAAATAAAAGAGAGATAGATAGAAATAATTGATATGATATAGTGTAGTGGACTGGATTGGATGATAGGTGCATTATGATGAGAGGGCAAGTTGAGAATAAAACAAGACACAAATAACAGCTGTGCATTAAGGTAACTATGTAACGTGGCTGGGACAAGTGTTGTTTTTAGGAGAGAGAAAGGGAACAAGAATATTCACAATTATTCCTGGTCTATAAATTGCAGATCCCAATGTCTTAGGAGGAGTGTGTAAGTGCTAGCCAAAAAGGGAGAGAGAAACATAACATATATTTTTTAGTTTCTCATTCTATCTATCCTTCATGGCAGGCCCATTGAGACCTAAGATCGTGTTATTTGGTTCATCCATAATTCAAATGAGCTTCGATAATGGTGGTTGGGGTGCTATTCTAGCTAATTTGTATGCCAGAAAGGTCCTTCTTCAATTCTCTTTCTTCTTCATCCTTTTTATTCTAACTCTCTACAACAACTCCATATTTTGCACCTATACTTGTATATTCTGTTTCTCACACACCAGAGCTGTGCTCCCTCTTGAATTATACATACACACACGTAGGTACATGTATGTGTATACTTACACTCACGTAGGTATATGTATGTATATACTTTTTCTGTCCTTGTGGATGGTGGATGAATCTGAAGTATAGAATGTTGATATGCATAGGCGGATATCATCTTGCGTGGATACTCAGGTTGGAATTCAAGAAGGGCTTTGGAAGTTTTGGATGAAATTTTTCCTAAGGTACAGCCAAAATGGCATTTCAATTCAATGCCACATCAGAAGATTCCATCCTTTAAATAATTTTCTTTTCTCTCTCTCTCTCTCTCTCTCTCTCTCTATATATATATATATATATATATATATATATATATATATATATATATATATATATATATATATATATTCTCTCTGCCATTCACCAATGACATGCAACATCTCTCTTGACATGATCTTGGAAGGTTGAATCCAAACTTTTTTTTTATAAAGATGTTTAAAGTTAAAATTTAGAAGATTAAATCTGTTTTTTATGTTGATAAATAATTTGTGGTCCTAAGTATTTTGGTTAATTTGTTTTCGTAAATTTGCTTGGATAGCCCTTTTTGTTCAATGAAATGATGTTGTAATTTAAATAGTGTTATTGAGAAAAAAGGAGATAAAAACGAAATTGGAAACAAAGAAGATATATCTTTAGCATTTTAAGTTAGAGAGAGAAGAAAAACAAGAAGGAAAGAAATATGAGAGAGACAGGAAACAAGGAATAAGAGATAATGAGGAGAGACAAAGGAAACATTATTCAAGGTTTTCATTTTCAAAGAAACTCTCATTTACTTATTTTTGAAAATAAATAATAATAATTACTTAATTTTTTAAGAATTTTTAATGAAATGTGTTTCATTTAGTTTCTCCTTTTAATTACCCTTTGTTATTTTCCTGAACATAGGATGCTAGTGTGCAACCATCATTGGTGATTGTATACTTCGGTGGTAATGATTCTATTGATCCTCACCCATCTGGCCTTGGCCCTCATGTGCCCCTTCAAGAATATGTTGAAAACATGAGGAAGATTGCTAACCATCTAAAGGTAATAACCTAATCTTCCACATCAAACATTATTCATGGCATGTTAGAAAAAAGAATCTTGTTTGGAACACGAAATGTATATCTTTCAATCCTCAAAAATCACATCTAAAATGTTAAAAAATACATCAAAAGTGTAAAACCAAAAAAGGACTTGTATATATATAGGTGTTTAATTTACATGAAAATTATTTTTGTCTTTTGTGATACTTGATGGTGGAAGGTTTGACACATATCAAAATATGTTTATCAGAGTCTCTCGGATCATATTCGTGTCATATTTCTGACCTCTCCTCCCATTAATGAAGAACAACTTCGCAGAAAGCTCAGGTACATGATGGTGACACTTGAACACATAGAAGTCACACATTACTTTCACTTCATTTTTCTTCTGCACATTCCTGCATCACATAAAGTGGTGGTACCCCACATGATGAATCTTTGGGTGCACTGAATGCAGTGCAACGCAAACAGGAAGAAGCAATGAATTATGTGGAGTATATGCAAACGCACTAATGGAGCTTTGTGAGGAGATGAATTTAAAGGCTATTAATCTGTGGTCTGCAATTCAGCACAGGGAAGACTGGTTAGATGTTAGCTTCACGTGAGTACATATATTCTCTCTAACACACTAACACTGTTTATTTCTGTCTTAGGAAAAGAAGATAAGTTTAATGCAAATTAAAAAAAAATTATCTTGTTTTAGAAGTGATTAGGTGATTTGTTGTTACATTATTATATAGGGATGGAGTTCATCTGTCAGCAGAGGGAAGCAAGGTAGTGGTGAAGGAAATATTAAGGGTTCTGAGGGAAGCAGATTGGAAGACTAGTCTGCATTGGATGTCAATGCCAACAGAATATGCAGAAGATTCACCATATTATCCTCCCACTCCTGATGGAACAAAAACCATAAACGTGTCTCACGTTATCTCCAGAAGGTGTTTGCAGTGGGATGTATGACATATACAACTATAGATACAGTGTGTGCTATGTATTTATTTTTCGAGAGGCTCATGATGTGTTGTGTGTCAGTGGAGCCCTTGCAGAGTGATACTTTACCTACCCTTTACTTCGTGTGAGCGTTTTCATTATGCTGTTGTAGTTTTCGTTCTGTAAATGTTCTTATTGTATGAATGAATTTGAAATTCGACTCAATTTCGATCTGGTTTTCAACTTTGAATCTCATGTACCGTATGTCGTTGTCTGATTAATCAAAGAGTTTTCGTTCTAACATAAATTTATCAAATGACGTCGAATGTAGGGTTCAATTAGTCGATTAACATTATTTTTTTCTATCGTTATTACCAAATTTATTATTTTATATATAAATCAATATTATTTCTTAAGTGACATTAATTATCAGCTTTTTTCCTATATAAAAAAAATTTTTTTAAATATATCAAATATAATTTTTTAATTACCATTTACAAATATTTTTTTAATAAATATCATTTAAAATTATTTTTGGACAACATCTATAGGTTGGGATTATTTCTAAACTAAAGTACTTCGAGTTTTCGTAACCGATATTGATGTTAATAAGACATTTTCTAATGATGAAAGTAAAGATTTTTAGTCAACGTTGATATAATTGTTTTTTAATTGATATTATCCATATTATTTATCTATCAATGTAAATTGTTAGAATTTTCTCAACTATTTGTTGGTGAGATTATTTTCCGAAGGATTCCAACCATATTTTTCGGTTAAAGTTTGTAGTGATTATTTTTTGTTGATGTTTGTAGAGTTGAAGTAATAAGTTTTTGTTTGGTAGTAATTTAAATTCAAACAACAAAATTAAAATCTAATAAATTTGAACTGCCTTATTTAAATTAAAATTTAATAAATTTAAATTGTCTTATCAAATTCATTATATGATTTTGAGTAAGTGTTAAAATTAATTAAGTGTAAAAGTTTTTTTATGTTCAGATTATATGTTAAAATCTAAATAGCAGGGAGATGAAATAAGAATGAGGAGAAGAGTCGCCCATATAAAAGAATGACACTATTTTTAATTCAAAACCTTAAGACATTAAGTTTGTGGGTACCTTAGGAGATTGGATTTGTGGGTCTTTTTTCTTATATGTCGCTTAACTTTCTCATTTCTAGTGAATGTGGGACTTAGACTTACACTGATACTAAACAATTAAGATTTTACTTAAACAAAGAAAAGAGCATTTAATGTTGCATGTAGTCTATTTAATGTATCTTTTAGAATCAAGCTCACTAGACCATATAAGGATATTCAAAAAGAGTTTAAGCTTCTCAATGACATAAAATAGATTAACAATAGTTACTTCCTTCTAAGCCTATATAAAGCAATTTAAGAAGAAGAAGAAAGAGAAAGGCTACATCCTATAGTGTTGAAATGCTACTCAATTTTCTGTGCCCATCTACAACTTCATAGAAGAATATTGTTTGTGTTCAATCAGCTAATTGAGAGAGATAGTGATCAAATTCTATATATGTCTCCAAACAATTATCCTCTTCATCAAGCTTCAACGTGATCACTTGATCATCGTTTATACAACTTCTTCATCTTAGCTAGGAATGGTTGTTTAGTAAGAAAAATACTCGGTTATTAGTAATTTATGGCTACAGTTCAAAAATATTCAATTAAACCAGGAGTGATTAGAGTTAAAAATTTAGTTAATCCAAGAATATTGGAGACAAGAACATTTAAGGGGTTAACTAGGAGTGACCACGGATTCCAAATAATACTCTTGTACTTTACAACATTAATTTGGTTAATGAAACTCAATGAATTGATTGAAAACTGATATAGTATATGTTTGTAGACGAACGAACATAGAAATTATTTGTAGGCTTTCTTCCTTATTATCTCTTTACATTTCAAGTTATATTTATCTACACTAACTAAAGAGAAGAATTTCGTTTTGAGAACGCATACAACCAACATGTTTTTAATTTAAGTAAATAAGTTAAGTTGTAAATCTTAGTCAATTACATCTCATCAGACACAACTACCACCAATTGATAACTTAATATATAAAACTACAGTCAAAATATTCTTTATCAATCAATATTTACGAAAAGTGTATAAAAAATTTAGAAAACACAATTCAACATTTCCTTCTTCTATTTTTTTTTCTTATTTTCACAAAATGTTTAAAAAGGCAAACATTTTAAAATTAAAACAATTTAAATTTAATATATTTAAATTTGTTAAAAATTATAAAATTTTATATCAAAATACAAGATTATGGAATAATGAAGGTTGTGTAAGTGAAAATTGATGAATGAATGTTTCATATAGAGTTTGTAGAAATAGATACGAAGGAAGATGTTAAAATTCCCTCCGTCTTAACTGACCTTTCATGAAAATTATAAAAGTGATATAGAAAAAGTCAATGTTCGTGTGTTTAAAGATTTGTATTAATCAATTGAAAGCAAATAATGTTTTCATTGACTAAAGTTTTTCCTACAATCAAAAAGCATTTTCATAGTTCAAATCCATTGAAGAAAGTTTTTAAGTGTTTTAATTTAAAAGTAGTTGGAGAGAAGAAGACAAAAATATATGAAATGGTTGAAGTATAATTCAAGATTGATGTATTTTCATTTAGATTAGAGGAATAGCAACAATATGATCATCATTGCAAATGTAGAAAATGGTTTACAAAATATGAACTACTTCATACAAAATTGTCAATATTGAACTTTTGTTAAGACAAACATAGGTGGGTGAAAGAAGGGTTTCAAGTTATGTCTTATAAATTATTCAAACAATTTCCTAAGTCGCATCTATGTGTCACTTATGTAGATATTATTTAATACTACTCATGGTTTCGCTCATGACCTTCAAACATTGGACCCACCAGTGTTAAAGGTGTAAACGAGTAGGGATACAATTACATGAAGTTCTATGATTACTAATGTCAATTCGACAAGTATCCTTTGTGACACTCTACATGCATTGCTATTAATTGACGAGAAACAATCTTTAAAATGACCAATTTTCAAAACTAAATTTTTATTTCAAGCTTTGCAGAAAGATTAAACAAGTTTTGTTATATTTCAACCCACTCAGTCGTCACTCATGTGCTCATCATTCACAACTAACCCAACCCATTACTACGTACTTACTATCAAGAAGTAGAATTTAAGTCAAATTCAACCTTACAAAACCGGTTTGTAAAGTGAGGTTTACACTCATTTATAAACTATTGAAAGGCCTCATCTCTAGTTGATGTGAGATCTCCAACAGACCCGTTCACGCAGAGACTGCTCAACTTGTGCGTGGGACTATATTGTTTAAGGGTGGTCGGATAGCGGCCCGATAGCGAATGACCCAACAACCATGCTAAGATAGACTCTGATACCATATCAAGAAGTGGAATTTAAACTTAACTCAACCTTACAAAACCGGCTTGTAAGGAGATCCCACATCAGCTAGAGATGAGACCTTTCAATACATATCTCAAACCAATAACCTCAAACCAATAAAAAACCAATAAAAATGGAATTGGTTTCTTTAAGAAAACATATGCAGGAAGTTTTTTTTTTCAAAAATAAATTATTCATTTTAAGAGCCAACACATACTTTCTTTTACCAATTCATAGTTTCTCTAACAGTGCCAAAAATGCAAGAAATATAAACGTAACAACTGTGATAAATTTTACAATCTATTATGTCCAACCTCTTAAAACTAACTTTTACGGAAATCTCAAATACAGGGTTTCAACTCCACGTTAAAATTATTATACAACCTTAGCAGTAGCAGAATTCAAACACGAAAAAGTATTAAAATAAAATATGCAATCCAATCTTAGAGTATACAAAAGAAGAATAAACTCGTCTTTTAAAGCAATGACAGAGATTCAATTCTAAACTATAACAACCACCTCTTCAACCTCTCAGTGAGAACCTCCTCTCCAGCATTCATTATAAGCTTAGACCTCTGTATACAGGGACTCGATTTGGAAGATTTAAATCCATTAACTCACTTTACTCACTAATGCAAACAACACATTTTGGAATATTTTTTAGTGGAATTCAAATTATTTCAGAGCAACGACATCACAAATTTCAAAAAATAAGAACACAAGATCTTAATTAGAGATTTTTCAAAGAAGGAGAAGAAAACCCAATAGCATGGGAAATGAAATACATAATCCATTTCACGTTAATACTTACGCATACTCAAATTTTTATTTCACTTTAATTAACTGAATTAGAGTTACTCAAACTATAAGTCTAATTTGATATTAGTGATAACTTTTACTAAAGCGACACTAATAAAATACTATTTTTTTGCCGACTTAACTGACATACTTCTTAAGTGTATTTTATTTTAATTATAATTCTTAATATTTTACTTTTTCTATTATTTAGTTTTAAATTAAAAAAAGTAGTATCCTATTTAAGTGTCTCACTTTGATGTAAGTTAAGTTTTAATAATTTTTTATTTAAAAAAATTAAGCATTAATCTAGACCAACTCTAAGATTTATAATTATGATTGTGACGTCACCATAGAGTCGTATTTCCATTTTTAAAATTATTGCATTCTTGTAGTAAAGAAAAGAAAATAAAATAAAATAAGTTTTTATAAATTAATTAATTTATATAAAATTTATATTTTCTCTTTTAAAAATTTTAAGTTTTCATTATTATTATTATTATTATTATTATTATTATTATTATTATTTTCTCTTGTAACTTGTTCAAGTTAGATTGCCATAATAAGTTAACTATTAATAATAGAAAATGATATAATAATACTATAAAGAATTTTAAAGGAATAATAAAATGTTTAAAATGAACAGAATAAAAATAAATTATTTGAATCACATATATCAAATTTATTGGAAAATGTATGTAACTTAAATTTTGAAAAATTCTATTCAGATTAAGATTTCTCATGATTGAAGTAATTTTAAAATTAAAATTATCTAGAATTAAAAAGTATCCATTGATAATGGTAAAATAATTTTATAATAAATATTTAATTTTATTTAAATTTAAAGTAAATCAAAATAACTGGAAATGTACAAAAACAACACTACTAATTTAACAATAAAAAATAATATATAATAGTGAACTAATTCTCTAGACTTAAAAATATAAACATAACTTCGGAGATACTATTATAAATAGTCTACAATCTAAAATATAGGTGAAAAATAAAATTATAGAAATAAAATAAACATAATATAAATATTTACTATCAAATAAAAATAGGAAAATAATTTTAAAAAATAAAATCTTACTTGCTGATGTAAGGTTTTCTAAGTTGATTTATAAGAAAACATATAATGTGACAAAATTAATAATAATAATAATAATAATAATAATAATTAATATTTATAAAATAAAATTTATGTATATTAATTTTATAATATTTAAACTAATAGAAAGTAAATAAAAATAACAATTAATGAATAAAAATGCTAGTAAAATATAAAAGCAATGGTAAACAAATTTGTAAAGTTACAAAAATAAAAATATCGCTAAACAAATAGTCTAAACTTTGGAATAGTAAAAAACTAATATTGTAAAACTAATTACACGTAAGAAAAAAGTACACAAAATATAGAATATAAACGTAATTTTATAAAATTAAAATATAGTTTATATTATATAAGGGTATATTTATCATGAAAATTTAATCCATAAATAAAGTATCAAATATTGGTAATAGTAGGAATTTTAAATTCCAGAGATATAGGATAATGGATGTGTCATGTGTTCCATTTTGAAAATGTGAAAAAGACAGCTATGAAGACAACTCACAAGATATATTGCTATTTATTTATTGCATGATAACTGATAAGAGTGCTTATATATATGTGAATATATGTTATCATATGATTTTATTTTTTTTTGGGTGGTGGGTACCAATGACAATGATTCCTTCTTCGGGTTTTGGTTATTATTTTTTTTAACTTTCCTACAACTTTAGAATATTCTTATTTTTCAGAGGATATTCCACCATAGCTAACTTTGATCTCTCATATTAGAATCATTTTGCATCTAATAAAAGAATCACACACCCACTAGGTCTGTCACATTCTCGTTTAATTATTTTTTAATCCACCATTTTATAAATGTTTTCTTTATAAAGTCATATCTGATTCAAATGTAACATGTGGACGGAATGGATTTTGACTCAGCTAAAATAGAACTTTTAAGATAAAAAATAAGATTAAGTTCTTTTAAAGGGAAGATTAGGAACTCTGTAAATATAATACTTTGGAATCTCAACTGTAGCATCTGTACAGTTGAAACACTCTTTTGTGTTTCATATTTAATTTATCCTTTTACTGAGGAAAAAAAAAAAAAAGAACTTGAGTTGATGAAAGGGTGATTCTTATAAGTGGCACGTGTTGGATTTTTATTGTTGATCTCTTAGCTGATTTTAGGTTGATTATAATATAGATAAAATAATTTATAAATAAGAGAAAAATATAATTCTTAGGGTAAAATATTTATTTAATTCCTCATGTTTAAGAGATTTTTGCTTTAATTCATAACCAAATATTTCATGGATTTTATTTTATTTTTTAACTTTTTTATTAAGATGCTTATAGTTCATGCTATTAATGTGATTGTCATGTGTATTATAAATTTGACAAGGAAATTATATGTAATTTATTGGATAAATTATATTTTAGTTTTATATCTTCTCATAAAAAAAAAATTTAGTCCCTCAACATTTTTATTAACTAATTTTAATCGTTCGACAATGTTTTATTCTAATAACATTTAAGCACATAATTGTTACATTAAATTAACGATGGACACTAAAGATGATAGTTGATTAAAGGGACTAAAAACAATTGAGGTACTGAGACTAGTCAAAAGATTGTTAAGGAACTAAAGTGAGTCAACAAAATACTGAGAGACTAAAACTGAATTTTGTAAAAAGATAAAAGTCTAAAAACAAAATTTACCCCAAATCTTATATATATATATATATATATATATATATATATATATATATATA
>Ga0099825_1005701_pt1 | contig 15880 bp, 6 predicted proteins | sample SiratroredBW_FD_76838 | JGI IMG/M metagenome (GOLD analysis project Ga0099825, IMG submission 76838) | Root nodule microbial communities of legume samples collected from California, USA - Siratro red BW | ecosystem: Host-associated > Plants > Roots > Nodule | place: USA: California | collected...
CAACCATCAAACCATCAAACAATTTCAACATTTTACTCAATAGTAATTCGTTTAATCTCCGGTTTACAACATAATTGATATCAAAACACATTTAGCAAACAAAATTTAATTAAGAAAATTTTCATTTGAATGATTTTGTTTCTTTTTTTTTTAATTTTAAGAGCTTAATTTGGGGCATGAATCAGTGGTCTTATTGGCCTTGTTGTCTATAAGGCCCACTAGCTCCACCCCTCGTATGGCTCAAGAAACATTCCCAATGAATGGACTTTCCCTCACCCATTCCAGGAAATTATCAAATATCTGCCTATCATATTTTGGTCTTAGATGTTAATTGGGAGGCCTTAAACGAATCAGCAACTGAACTTAGTAGCATAACAGGATACGATGTTTCAAATTAGGTTCTATCTAAAGAATTGTATACTGCAATATTATTTCTTCCTGTCTTTCCATCATATAATTCATTTTATTAAACACTTTCCTCTTTGTACAACTGGTATTTCTCTAAAACTATTAATTCAATTGTTTGTGCCAACAAAAATGCTTTGGTTTCTGAATAGTTAGAACGAGTTTATGATAACAACTAAGATGCCTATTCATGGCACTCAGGTTGGACAACAACCTTTATATTTTGTCTCCACTGAGATTAAAACGTGTTTTTAGTACAAAACGAAAATGAATAGGGGGACAAGGCGGATAATGGATGATATTGGCAACTAAATGAAAAAAAGAAAGGTTAAAAATAAATAAACTGTGTCCAAAAAACAAACTTGCGAGAAGGTTCGAATGGAAACGTGTCCACGAGATGTGGAGTCTGTAATATGTAATTTTGTAGGGGTAGCAGGAAGAAATTGGAATGCAGAGCATTAGTTATTGTCCCCTGTTCCCACTCTATCTGGACAGATTCAGATCCAGATTCAGATTCAGATTCCACTAACGATTACCCCAACCTTACACGCAATTTTACTTTAATACTGTATAAAAGAATATCCATTGTTATACTAATCAATCTTTTTCATTCTCATTCTACACAAAATTCACCCAAAAAAATAGCAAATGTATTTATTAAGCAGAATATTTCACTATTTCGCATTCCCCAAGGCATTCAGCGAGATAAAAGTGCAACAGGTTTTTGAAAAAACAGCAAGTACATCATTATAAATGTACCCTTTACTTACTCAAGACCATAGATTTCTAATTTAGCTTCCCTAGTCAAGTTTGTTCGTTGGTTAATTCTTAAAACAACAAACTCATATCTTCGGACAAGCGTATTCAATAATTTAAGCTGGCCGGCTGTTCCGTTATGAAATGTCTTTTCCCCTGAAAGCATCCTTAAAAGACAAAAGTTTGTTTCATTTTGTGGCACGGTGAATTAGTCATTGTGCGGAGATACTACGTATACTCCGAACTACAACGTTGTTATTGGGCAAGCTAAAACTTAATGTACGAGGAGAACTGAGCAACACCAACAAACGCAGGAATGTATTATTGATCGTAAATATACAGATACAACACTGCTACTCTATCCTTACACCTTCTTACTTACAATTTGCCAACCCCAACCCAGCTCACCTAAGCAAAGACTTAAAGAAGCTAAACCAAAAAGCTAGCTCGCGTGAACTGCAGCACAACCTCATCTCAACCTCGCTTCATTCCTTACATACACCCATACGTACACACAAAAGACTACACAAAAATGAATACAGAAAAGGCCAAAAGGGCTGCTGCTCCATTCTCGCTTTCTGACACTGAGAAAATGCAACTCATCTCTCACACATCGTAAGGAGAAGAAGGGCTGGATCTGTTCTGCCCTCTTTTCTCGTACGCGTCTGATGCCGACCTTCTTCGAAACCGAGTCGAATCTTTTCCTCCTAAAAACATGCACACCCATCAGATCAGTACAATTTATTGTTCTTATCGTTGGCCCATTATTCAACAAAACTAATTTCTCACACAAATTCTAAATCGTTGGCCACATATTATATTCATTATTTAATTATGTAATAATATAAGCAAGTTGGCTAGTCTAGTTGTGAAATTGACACATGGGTTGAGTTGATCCCAAAATGTGGATATCACTGTATAATGGTCATTCATACTGTAACTAACTAAGGTGCTCTGCTACTAATGTGGACAACCACATAAAATTGTACCAAACAAATATCATAATTCATAACTACTCTTACCAATCCCGCTTTATCATGCCACTATTTGCTACCTGAAGTTAATAACTATTTAATTAATTAACTAATTAATTGATTAATCAATCTTATTATTTTTACCGTGACAGTAAAGAGGAGGAAAAAAATAACGACCTTACCGGAAAATGGAGAAACCGGAGGAGTAGAACCGGCGGGAGAAACCGGAGGCGATCCACTCTGATACCCTGGCGGTTTCACGATCATGATACTACGCGTCACTCTCGTTGTTTCCCCCGACGACGATTCGTCACCGTACGATCTCACGCTCCCGCCCTCCGCTTCTGATCAATAGTAAATATATCTAGTCGTTAGCAGATTTTACTCTCCTTAGAAAGAAACATCTATCAGCGTTGCAGATAAAACAATCTTCAATTTAAAGCTATTAGGTTTAGGTTATTTCGTCTCGTCAATTATCTTGTTAATTATATAGATCGTGTGGAATTGATTATGCGATTTGGAGGTTGGAGCTTGAAAAGCGTGTTCAGGTTGCAGATCTGATAGCATGCAACCTGAAACACTCCGATCGATCTCCGATTCAATGGTTAGATTTAAAGATAATAACGATGATAAGAGTTGGTTCACGATTGCAATTGAGGACTCGTGGTCCTGGTGATATGTGTAACAGCGTCGTACCCTTGCCGGAGCTAGGTCGGAAATTGAAGGTGTGGTGTTTACGGAGCTTGCTGAGACCGTTTTCGGGCCTTGGGCCGGCGACGGTGTCGTCCCACAAGTGGTCAAGGAGGCCCATATGGATCAAGCGTATTTTAGCAGATCCAGCGTAGGGAGATCCCAGTGACCAGGTCTCAGAGTAAGAGATACTACCACGCCCTATGGGTGGCATATTTAACGATGGCCGGGTGTTAAAGGTCGAACAACTCTTGGGAGTGGATAGAGATTTGAACCGTCCGATTCGATCGAAGTTGGCGCCCGTGACGTGGCCACATGGATCGCCGTTCACGTTGAGATAAGGATTGCTTAGCCTATGGGCCCACATTACTCGGTATTTTAAGGGAGTAAAAGCCTGAAGAAGAAGAAGAAGGAGAAGAAGGGTGTAAGTCACGTGACATTAATTGTGGATCACGTGATAAGTAGTTTTCTTTCTCGTGTTATATCCCTGACTTTTCTCAAATCCCACAAGATAAGCCCTTCGTTTTCCTGTATTTACATCAGTTGACCCATGATCCCTTCGTCTCTTATCAACATTTGGTGTGTATGGGTGAAATTGATTAGGCGTTGTATTAGAAGTTGACAGTTTGGTTTATTTAAGGTTTGGTTGGTGTAATCAAAGAGTTAAGGAACTAACATTAATATACGTCATTATTATTCTAACTTTTTTTTAGAAATAATTGGAGTTTAATAAAAAAAAAAATGATTTTACATATTTTCACGAAAACCATATATCCTCACTAAATTTTATGTTTTATCTCCTAATCACTTCTCTACTTGTTCTTTTTCTTACTATCATCATTTTTAATAACATCTCATTTTATCATTTTTTTCATCAATCCAAACATACATCATTTAGTAATAATATTTTCAAGATCGAGTCCAACATGTTTAATTAAATCCGAATACGTATCTTAGATATTTAAATCTTAATTCAGCTTGAGAAGCTGATTATTAAATTATAGTTTAAAATCCAAGGATAAGGCACGTGTACCTAATTTAGGTCGTTCATGTGCTATTGAGTTTGGACTCAACAAGTAAACACTGATTTATAAACCACCTACTTTTGGTAGTCCATAATGCCAATATGAATACCTCATTTAATTAAAAGTTATTTTTTGTACTTCATTTGATCATAGTTTAACCACACCCAATTCTTCAATGTTGTGACAAGTAACATCAAATTGAGAAAAATACAAGGCTGAGATTCAATAAAGATTTCTTTTACCCAAAACCATTTTATCACGAGAATGATATTATGTCGTGTGTGATGTGAGTTCATAACTTAAAAAACTGGCACTTTCCTCCAACTACTCTTTCAAAATTAATGGTCAATATTGGTCACATGCTTATACTTATAAAGTTAGAGCAACATACAATACTTCAGTGCTGGACTATATAAGATGCATTGTAAACATAGCCATCAATCGACAACAATAATTGTTCTCAATAAAAAAACGAAAAATATCGAAAGAATTTATATAGTTAAATAGGAGCATTAAAAAAGGAGCCATTTCTAATTAAATTATTCTTCTATGACCATTATATTGAAAGTGATATAATGATAAAATAAAGGTAATTGTTCTTATCAGTTAAGTGCTTTACTCCATTTTGGGGGACCGCGGGCTCAAAATGTCAAGGCGGCTATATAAGTTGTAATAGATCTACATTTACTTTTTATTCTTTTATTGAGGTAAACTTGTGGCTGGATTTTAATCTAGAAAAAACCACGAAAGCTTTATTATTTCTCTGTCATTTTCAATTTATTTTCCTTATATAGTTAATTTTCTATAATTCAGGAAATTTATATTTATAAATATTATTTATATATATATACACACTTTTAACAGTAAATTTAAAATAATAATAATAATTGTATTATACGATTAAGAAAGTCTCTTATTTTAATAAAATCTTCGTCAAGATTAGATATTTAAAACAATAGCACGCGACCATCATGTCTTTAGGTTAATGTAAATCTAGGTTAGCTAATTCTTCATCATTATTTATTTTGAATTTCACAACATTATCTCATAAACAGTAGTATATATTTTCAAGTACTTTTCACATTCTTTCTAACAAAAATAAAATAAATTATTACCATCAATCATTAATGTAAATAATATAAAAAATCAATAAAATAATACATTTTATCTTATTATTCAATCTCTAATTTTTCATATCCTAAAACTGACTTTAATATTGAAATGTCTTTTGCAAATATTTTTTTATTTTATTTATATTAGTTATTGGAGATCGAGAACAGAAAAATAAACTTTCAAAATCTATATTAAAAAAATTGTTATAACCTTCAAAAAAAAAAAGTAATTATAATATTTTGACATAAAGTATGATCGAAGCTTGGATTTTAGTGGATTGTTAAATGCATATTATTATATTGAAGTGTAGTTGTTAATATCGATTTAATCTTTGAAAGTGTGAAAAGTTACAATAAGATAAAAAACCATTTTGGGAGTGCGATATTTCCAAAGGCAGGTTAAAAGTATTAGTAATAGTTTGAAGAAGTACTGAAGGTGTTTCCCAGAAGATTGGGCACAGTTATAGTTTTGGTTTAAGCTGAAACTGATTCACCTAATCAACAATAATTATGAGAGCAAAGTCGTTTTCAATGGAAGGTCCACTTTTCTTCAGCTTTGTATATTATTCACTAATATATACGTTACGTCAAATGGAGGCAACTGCTTCAATCCTTTTCATTCTCTGTTTTCAGTTTTAAAATATGTTTTTTTTCTTTATCACTTCTCCCTTATTGCTCTTCAAACTTGACATCAGACACAGACATCTACCAGTGGAGAAGAAGCCTGCTCCCAATTTCCGTTTACTCTTGAATACACCATTTTCATCTTACAATTACTAAATATTTATATCATTATCATTTTTTGGTTTATTTATTGTGATCCTAAACCATTGATGTAACATCGCACTTATACAGCTTCAAGGTAATCAATGTTTGCATAGTCACCACACACTCCTAAATGATTATTGTTTTACCTACCAAACATGACAAGCCCAGGCCCACCATCCTTAAAGCCCAATACTCCACCCCTATAGGAGCATAGCCAAGTTGAAAAGGTTATTTTCATGCCTGCATTCATGCTGCTTGTGGGAAGGACCCCGACAAGCAAACAATCTTCAAGAACACTAAACACAAGCTTGATTAAACATTCGGTATAAAATTGTAAACTTGTAATTAACTTAAACCACTTATGTAGATTAAGATAATATTTATGTTAGGATATCCATTATGTGAGAGGAGTTAGGTTATGACTTACGCTATGGGGATATTTAAGGTTATAACAATATTTAGTTTAGGATTATGTTTAGCCACGGAAAATATTTAGAAGACAATACTGTTTATATTTGTTAGGGACAAACTAAATGTACAGAAAATAAATAGAAAATACTTCATTGTGAGGATATTTTTCATATAACTTATTACATATATTTTTCTTTACGTGTATTATATTTAGTTGGTCATATAACCTTTTTCATCGTCTAGTAGAATTTAAATTACATAAGAATTTCTTAAACATAATTGAATAGATTGTATTAAATTTATGATTATAACTTGTACAAGAAATATGAAAGTTTTTGCATAATAGTTTCGTCTACGGTGTTAATATAGAGATTGAAATTAAACTTTATCGTGTTTTTTTTTTTTTTTGTCTTATCTTGTTTTGGCTGCAATCCCTTTGATAGTAAGGCGATGTCATGGTTGGGTTGAGTCATTTCTTCTAGAGTCTCTCTGGACCACTGGTTTACTAGATCCTTCTGAAGACTACGTTAGAATACTATTCCTTCACTTGCGCCCCCATGAAGTCTCCAAAGTATTAGGCTAAGTCACCACCCCTTAAAGGATTAATGAGCCTTTCCCTAGATGTTTATTTTGTAATTCATGCATCATAACAAGAGAAACATAGGAAAGTGATACACACACATTTTAGTGATTCACATCCCATAGGTCATCCTAAATATCTTCAGAAATAATATTTGAGAAATGATAATCACTAAAAAGTTTTAATGAAAGCCTTTGATCAATATTATCATCCTTTATATTTATAAATAAATAAAAAAGACAATTGATATTGATTAGTTAGGATAGATGAGCATGTATACATATCAAATCCACCATCAATAATTTAACTCATTTCAATCCCCAAGAATCACATATGCCATTAACTGATGTCAATAATGGCACAATCATGATCGTAAGGCCTTTCCCCATAAGGGAAATAACAATCATTAACAATTATCAGTAAAGATTATCAATAACATCTCTCCACTAAAGCTTCAAAGTTAAAAAAAAATTAAAATATAAGTTATAAAATCGATTTATCTAAGATAATGAAAAATCTTTTGTAAAGAAATATGAGAAAGATAATAAAACATTTTTCAATAAAACATTGGAAAAATAAATTATTTTGAGGGTTTTGAGTCTTAGGGGTACCTTTCAGAAATATACAGAGGTTGATGTTACCTATAATAGTGTTTGTGAAGAGATACTTACTTAGACTTGTCTAGTATTTTTGTGAAATATTCCTTCTCCATTAAACTTGTCATATCATGGTTAAATTCTAGCAACTCTTTGTAAATATAAGAAACTTACTGTTACTAATTCACCTAATCGTCTATAGGCAATGATTACTTCATTCTTTTAATGTCTTGTTCAATTTGTATTATTTGAGGTTTCTTACATTAGATCTAAAGATTAGACTATCAACAAATAAGTCATTCATTCATGTTATAAATTTCTACTAAATAAACTCTTAATCTTTTGCATTTAAAGTCCTCTTGGTTTAACCTCTAACTCTAGTATAGTGACTTAGAATCATTTACCAAGTGGAAATATTTGACCATCCTCGATTATCGTACATTTTATTATAGACTTATCATTTATCATCTAATCTCCTAATATATTTCTCAATATCAGTTTTGAAAGATGATGTAATAATTTATATTTTAAATGGTTTTATAAATTTGGAATGTTATAAATGATATTGATAAAAATAAAATAAAGATATAACTATCATATCAAATTTTAGTAAGATGATTCTCTTATTTTCCATTCCACTTCACTAATATAATTCTAATATTTTGTATCATGTCATACCAAAACTAACTTTTACCCAATGATAATTTAATAAATAAATAAATATATAATAAGAGTGATGATATTTTGACCATAATAAAATATTATATTTTAATTTTAATTTATATATATATATATATATATATATATATATTATACTATAATAGTAACTTGTTAAAAAATGTCAATTTTTTTTTAACAAATCTTCAACTCATCTTCTTAAAGTGGCTTGAGAAATTAAGCAATCAATATATTGTTGAGCTATTTAAATTTTTTATCAAATTCTCTCATTTGCTTACTTACTCATACTTTAAGGGGTATCATCTATTTTATTTGTTTACTTACTCATACTTTAATCTCCTTTTCACATTCTTATTAATTTAAACATTAGAGAGTCTTCTAGACCCCACTAGATTCAAGGTTACTCACTCGATTGCTACTTTCTCCGCAAATCAAGTAATAACACTAATTACTAGTCATTAGATTGTGTAAAAGTTTCAAAATTAGTTTATAGTGGTTTAAAAAATTTGTGATGGTTTTAAAAAATTAACAATTCGTATTGAAAAGCTTACAAAATCAAATATTTAATTACGATTTTGTTCAGTTCGAAGATCTAAATAAAAACAGGAAACAGTTCAAAGACCATAGATTAATTTAACCAATTCTATAAAAAAATGTTTAACAGAAATAAAAAAAAAATTGTAAAAAGATTTAGAATCATTTAATAATGTTTACATTTTCATGAGTAAGGAGGGTTGAAGATGCATTGATCTGTGAAAATGAGCAGGGTAACCATGAAATGCAACATAGAAATTAAGAGTTTCCAATAATTGAAGAAATGAAGAAGCAATGTGAGTGTGTGTTGTTGGGTTCCAAACCTACCCTAAACCCAAACTTCTCCAGGTTTATGTTGTTGTATGTATGCATCACGTATTATAGTGTGTATGTTTGTTTCCTTTGAAAATGAAAAATGTAACACTCAACACGCAATCTTCGTATTCCTGTTTATGCCAATTTGGTCTCTGTGCAAGCCTTAGCCGCTATTCCCCACCTTTTTACCACCTACCATTCTCTTTTTTCACCGCCTTAATCTCCACGTTTTGTTTAACTTCTGACATCACATCTAAAATCATCTCTTCTTCCATTTCCTCCAATTTTTCACTAACAATCATAAATATGGTTGTTAAATTGTTAACCATCACAACACAACACAACCTTTTTCTCCATCACTTTGCATTTTCTTGTTACACAAGTAGAACCACACAGTTAATCTATTACTCACTCTCACAGCATTTCTTTCAATTTACTCACTTTTCTCCTCTCTTGTTGGTAACAATGTTTCTTTCAAACTGGCACTGGCCCTGCTGCAAAAAGTGCCCCACAAAACTGACACTTACATAAGCAACAATATTCAGTTCATCTTTATTCAACCACGTCATTGATGAGCAATACCAACTACATGAACCAGCTAAAAAAACATTGCTTTGAGTAAAATTTAGAGGATTTAATAACTTTAATTTGAATTTTTTTGTTATTCATGATCATTTTAGCCATTCGAAAAAGATTTCTGATGGTGGAGAATAAATGTGATATGTAGAAAATCGATTGATGAACATGTGAGAATAAAGATTCACTGGGGCCGTGTCAAATTTGAAGGTCAAATCTATGCTAGCTTGACTGTTATCACTTCCAATCTCTTCACACCAACAAGAACATGCAACTGTCCCAAGTAAATTAATGTCTTGTTTTTTTATTTGAAATCATGATAAAAAGTCTCTGATGATATTAAATGTTACTACATTTTTAAGGCAGAAATTGAGAACAGCTGAGCCAAAATGAAATTGAATAAGGATGAATGAATGAATGGGGTTTTGGAAGGTGAAGGAGATTTCCACAGTCCTGAGTGCCCCCCTTCTATTTTTATTCGAAATCATACGCAAAGTACGTGGGGGAAGTTCATATTGCTTCTTTAGCTCATTTGGGTCTTTAAAGAATATACACTTGAATACTCAACGTCTTAATTTCTTTTCCACACTGACACATATACTAATTACTCTCTTACTCACTCTCCTTTCTCTTCTTCAGGTATATAAGTGCATCATTGCATGAGCTTTTTCATGGCATGTTACTCACTGCTCACCATTGCTAGCAACTTCATTGTCATCATTGGTGGCTACGTCTTGCTGGAGAAGCAGGGCACGTGCAACATCCCTCAAGCTTGCCTTAGCTGATTCTGCACGTGCTCTCCTTTTCCAGCTTGATTTTCCCACCATTTTATTTCCTCTTTGATTCTTAGATCATCACAATTCAATTTTGGTAAGATGGTAAATGATCCTAGGTAAATGGTCTTCCCCTCTTTCTTTTATTTCATGCATGTAAATTTCAATTTCGAAGTGAACATTTTTTTACTGTGATTTCATTCACTGGCATATAATAAGTGGACTTTGGTGAATAAAAGAATTGAGTTTTACCTTAAAAAACAGAGTTTTTCATGTGATTGATATTTTGCGGTTGAATTGGAATGTACACAAAACTTCAGAATAGTTAGAAACAGAAGAACTTGAAAAGGGGTGACAAATTCAGAGTCATGTATCTTGATTCCTGACACTCTATTACCTCAGAATAGTGTTTTCCATCTCTTCAACTGTACATTATTCTCTCTTCATCCCTTTCAAATGTTGTTTTGTTAGTTTAATTAACTCACTGAATTAAGCCATGCACTATGTTCAGTGGACAAAAAAAATTATTTGTTCTCAGTGTTGTTTTACTACAATTTCCTTAGATTGTTATTTATCTTGGATTAGTCTTTTTATGAGTAAATGGTTAAATCTATCCTAACATCATTCTGTGTTTCAAACCAGTGTTTTCTCAGCCGAATTAGTATAGCAAGACTTTAATTATTTTCATTTGCACTTTATTTAGATATGAAAGAAAGTTAGCTAATAATGTACAGGATTGTTGGAGTAAATCCTAAACATAGTCTAGTTATCATTTCTAAGATTAGTCTACCCCTGTTTATTTAAACAAAAGTTCTACTTGTTCCCAAGTGAACAAAACTGAATATAAAACGATTTTTTTTTTTGTAAAAAATAATGTTTTATAAGAAAAGGGTAAAAATTTTCAAAAAAAAATATGAAAAGGAGGCAAGAAGTATAGAACAGTGATACTTCACTGTTTTTTTATAAAATATATTATTCCACTTATTGTATTCTTTTACTAAATTGGTTAATATTTAATAAAAATAAACATTAAATAAAAAAGTATATGTATTTAATGTGATGCATATTGCTTTTAATTTTTCATTCACTTAACAAGAAAGAGTATTATTTATTTGAAATTAACAATGAGAGAGAACAAAAATAAGATTACTGATATGTTATGAGAGGCTAAACAGGTAGAAGAGACCAATCAGTGAAACTGCACAGTTCAGAGTTGGAGTTTAAAATTAATAAATTTGCAGTTTGGTTTAAGAATTCAGTGCTAATGAATCTGTGAGTGATTAATGCAGGAGACTGGGAGAGCTTTGGAAAATAGTTTTGACTGAAGCAATGACTTGACCAAGTGTGACGAATTGGTGATGCAATAGAGTGGTACTTGTGCTGTTTAGGATTTTTTCTCAACCCTTCTCAACTGCAGAGTTAATTCTTATGCAAAAGTTGAGGGATGGGATGGGATTGGATTGGGGTGACAGTGGAGTTGTTTGTGTAAGTAAATGATCACAGGAGATAGAGATGACATGACTGGATGAGTATGTATAATGCTATATAATATTATAATAGCAGGATGGAATGAATGTTATGACAGTCAAAAACAAAAGAAAATAAATAAAATAGGGTCTCAAACTCTGTTGTGTAAGCACAAAGCATGCATGCAGCACTGAAAGTGGAAAATTACCTTAGAAGGTGGGGGTGAGTGGGTGTTGTTGGGTCATTTTAGTTGTGCTTGTTGTGTTGGAAATTGAAGCTAAGATTAAAGGGAGACAATCCATGACTGTGTTGCAGCAGCAATCTTATAAAGCAAGCAATGCTTACAAACTTTTTTCTTTTTTTTTATTTCATGGAGATTCACAAAATGTTACCACACACAACATTTAACACTGATTTTTTTTTTTTTACAATTAATAAATTTATCAATAACTTATAGTGTAGGACACAACTTGTAGACTACTTTTAAGTTTCTTTTCTCATCCTATCTAATTAAATATTAAAATTTGAATAAAAAAAATCTTAAATATTTACATGATTCCTGTTGTTTTCCTCTTCCATTAATGATTAGGTTTGAAAAATAATTACTTTTCAGGTAAATTTAAAAACAAAATTTTATTTCATTTAAGTAAAAATATTTAAATAAAAAATAATTAATGTTTTATAAGAGAAACAACTCAAAATAAATGGAGATGGAGAGATGCTATCAAAATATTATCTCATGTCACTAACATAGTACTGTATTCAATGTTTTATCAATTTCTTTTAATGAGGTTGACATGTTCAGTTTTTTTTATAAAAATTGTTTTGAAATGTTTTTATTGTTAATTATTTCTTTGGACAGGTACTTTTAGTTTAAGTAGTTTTTTTTATGATTTTCTGTGTGTTAAAAAAATGTGAGAAAGAAATAGGAGAGAATTTTTTTTTTACTAGAAAATATGAGAATAAAAAAAAAGTGAGACCCCACAAAAAGATTTCAATTGAACAAATTAAATTATAAATAAAAAGTAACAAAAGTGTTGGATCTTATAAAAAAAAAATCAAATGATTTGTATTATTAAGAATAATATATTATTATAACATATATTGTACTAATTTAAGTATTTATAAGTGTTTTATTAATACTATGAATACTTGAAAGAATATTATAAACTAAAAATATATTTAATGTTATATATTATATAAATTAGTTTTCTTTATCTGACATTTTAATCAATTGAATCTCATGAAAAAATTGAAAATATTAGTTTATAAGATTTTTTCAAAGAAAACTTATAGTGATATATATTTTTATAAATTGAAATTAGTTTATCTACAAAATAATTATAAAATTTTTCAGATAATTTTAAAAAAATAATTGTTGTATAAATTAATTTTAATTTATGAAGAAGTTAATTTATTTTTTTATTTTTTACTTCTTGTATTTAAAAAATATTTATATAAAAAGTTTGTACTTATTTTATTAATTAAAATTTATTAAATTGATAAATATGATCTTTTATAAACTTGGAATGAATGTTAATGTTTTTAATGTGAAGTGTGTCATTTGAAGTCTTGTGTTTTTAATGTTTTAATGTGAAGTGTCATTTGAAGTCTTGAGCACGCAATGCACAAATATCAAAGTTGTTTGTGAGAAAAAGTTATGCAAGTTGGGTTTAACAGAAAGAATGGGGACAATGCAAAATTCAAGGTTGTAGTAAGTGTTTAACCTACACATGCATAAAAGTTTTTACTATTGTTAATTAATTTTATTCAAAACTTCAGTATGATTTTTTGAGATCACATAAACTATCCTCAAGTGACAAATTTGTTTAAATCTGACCAAATGTTATTCTAAGTTTGAATAAAATTTTATTTAATTTATTCATAAATATAAACTATTTTATATCTACAAAATACTGTCTAAATCACTGAAAAAAATTGTTCAGTCAATGTTTACCAAATGCTCAACATTATTCTATGAATATAATTAAAATTGAGTGACGGTATAAAAATATATTTTTTTCATTAACCATTAATTATTATAATAATATAAATATAACTTCATAATGGTCATTTAAAAAATATTTCAATAATTTCTGATTAATAGATAGTATAAGTTATCTTAGAGAATTTAGAATTAAACTGGTGGATTTGTAGATCAATCCGTGAACGCAACATTTTAAGTAAACTTGGTAGTAAAAAAAATATTTGATGAATAAATATAAACAAAACTATAATAAAGGTTAAGATTGACTGATAGAAAGAGATTAAAATAAATAAATACAGCTAAATATGAAACAATTTAACAAACTTAGTATTTTTTTTAAAATTAATGTTTTTTCTCACCAAACACTCTTTTCTCTAGTAGAGAATGAGAAAATGTGAAGAGATATAACAAAATAAAATAATTTGTCCAGGATAAGATTTCAACTTAATGTAATTTACACAAATGATGCAAATCTTATTCTAATGTTTGACTCCTAATTCGATAGAAAAAAATAACATCATAAAAAAAAATAACATCATAACACTTTAAAGAAGTGGATAAGTTTGAAAGACTAACATTATTTAAATGTTTATTGCATACTAAAAAAAATAATAAGTTTAAGTTCTGATATCGAGACAAAATAGATTAGGTATCAAAACTAATAGAAATTGATTTATTGACTTCATTAATTAATCAACCCAAGGAAACAATACCCTTTGTGACAGAACTCATTGGCAACCATTGAAGAAATTATATGCAATCAGCAATTTCAATGACACCCAATTAGAAGTTGATCAAACTGACTTGAAAAGTACATTATTAAATTATCTTTCACATATATGAAGATTCTCAATACTTAATTTTCAAGAAAAACTATCCAAGAGGGCGTAAAAGGTTATGGATGAAACTTGACAACATATTGACACATGATAACAATATTCTCACTATCCCTTCTTCCTATTTCTTTCCAACTACCCTGCACACTGCAAAATCCAATATTCTCACTATCCCTTCTTCCTATTTCTATCCAACTACCCTGCACACTGCAAAATCCGAAGATTAGGAAGGGACCCGTCTTGAAGCAAAGTATTATTTTAGTTACACAAGAAAAACATGTTTGATACCTTTAACAAGTCAAACAAAACTTGCTATATTGATTACGAAAAAATGGTGTTTGGGCGTGACACTTTTTGAGAGCTAGAGAAAAAATTGATTAGTTTGATAAAGTGAAAGTATTGAGGCTAAAGTATTATTTTAGTCACACAAGAAAACATGTTTGATGTCTTTAACAATTCAAAGACAGGTTGCTATAGATTTTTATAGAATTGATTACGACAAAAAATGGTATTTAGGCATGATACTTTGTGAACTAGAGAAAAAAATGATTAGGTTGATAAAGTGAAAGTACTATTTAAGTGATAGAACGATATAATGAGTTTCACCCAGACCCAATTCTCAATCTAGGAGGAATGCTAAGAAAATTCATTTTCCCCAAAATCAATAATACCCACAGCATCCACTGAAAATTTACCCAACCAAGCAACAGAACTATCTGAAAATTAATTCCCCAATACTAGTGGAAAATGAACAAACAACCAACAAGTAGAGAGGAACATAATGCAATTTATCCATATTAAAGACTGAGACAACACATAATAATATGCAAAGTCTGTTCCCAACTAACATTAAAAGTACAAAAATTCTTAAATGATCAAAAATGTTAAACTGCAACTGATCAAAATAAAGCACTGTTATATAAAGCAGTCCTTGCCAAAAAGGAAGCTAGCTATAAGAAAAGTGTAAACAAAACACTCAGTGAATAAGGTGTTATCAGACAACTAATCTTCCTCACCCTCATTCTCAGCAATGTTGAAGTACCTCAATTCATAAACATTTCTATCCTTGTTTGAAGCAATCACTCTGAGCCAGTCACGCACATTGTGTTTCTTCAAGTACTTCTTAGTCAAGTACTTCAGATACCTGACACAATTCAAGCAGTTCAACACTTACACACCCTAATTCACTGATATCAAAATAAATGGAAAAAAATTGAAATCATATGACTTTGATGAACATTGATACTTGTGAGAAAGAAAACAAGGTAGACTGAACTAAGTTCCTTTCTCCCATATGCGAAAATTAATGATGTCCTTAGCTTTGGAAAAGTTAGACAACAAGAATCTCTGCAAAGCTTAAGAAGATTTAGCTTATCAAAGAAGCTCAAGTTATTATA
>Ga0099825_1005702_pt1 | contig 15880 bp, 7 predicted proteins | sample SiratroredBW_FD_76838 | JGI IMG/M metagenome (GOLD analysis project Ga0099825, IMG submission 76838) | Root nodule microbial communities of legume samples collected from California, USA - Siratro red BW | ecosystem: Host-associated > Plants > Roots > Nodule | place: USA: California | collected...
ATAGAAAATTATAAAAAAAAGTCTTAAATAAATATAAATTTAAAGAAAACACAAACGTTAATAAATTTGCGGGTTCTTATTTCTATTAATTGTAATACCTTTATTATATTAAAGTAAAATAATGGGCGTGACCCAAAATTGTTCACTTTAAAATCTAACTAAGAAAAGTCAATAACTATTTTAATATCCGACCCAAAATTTCATTATATATATTCTTTTGTGATCAATTTAAATTCAATTAAATTCTACCAATCGAACTAAAATTATTACATAATATTAATGACAATATAATTATTATTTAATTTATTCTATTTTTCTATTAACTAAATGCATATTTTAAAACATTAAATTATTTAATTATTCAGGGTGATAAAACGATGGAAACTTGACCAACTTAACCCTAAATTTTTATTAGGTTGAGTGATAAATTTGCTCAAAACAAATTAGATACATCTATACAACAAATTATGTATTTTTTATTTTTATAATCATTATATAAAATAAATTCTATAACTATTTTTACTGTTAGACCATTTTATTCTTCTTCGACTAAACCCTAAACTCAGTCACAAAACTGCATCAAAATGAAATAAACCCTGAACCCCGTCAAAATCAAATACGTAAACCAATATTCACATGTACTAAATAACATTGATCTTAGGTTGAGCATTTCAATTCCAATAAAGAACTTTTACCTTAATCAAGACAACACTTATTATGTCTTCTCTTGAATACCTTCTCAATCCACATTAACATTGGAATCCAAATTTTGAAACAAGTTGCTAGGTATTTAATGTTTCTTAATGGATAATAATAATAATAAAAAAAAAAAAAACATGAGGTTTTGATCACTTACGAGTTTTATGCAGTTGACCACTTCATAGACAACTAAAATCACCAGTGCACTGGGACCAAAGGCGTAAGGGCTCGCAATGTTGCGTAAATGGACAAACTCCAACACCCAATAAGCTTAACTAAGACACAAAACACAGAAATGGAGCTGATACCTTCAAAGACCAACAATAGAGCTTTGAATGGAAAAAATGGGGGAAGGTTGCTTGCTAGGGCTTGGGTTTGCACGATATTGGAATAAAGGGGAAACTCTCGAAGAAATGGTGTTAACATTCAACACATGTCATTTATCTCTTTATTTATTTTTCTCACATGAGGTTGTTAAGCGTTGGTGAAGCCAATGCTAACACCTTGACCACGCATTAATGAAGTCAATGCTAGCCTAATAAAATTGTATTTCTTTATCATTAGACATAACTTACACAAACAATAATCTAAATCTTTTTATTATTTTTATTTTTGTATTCTCATGTACATCAACTAGATTGATGCTAAATTATAATTATTTAAAGTAAAATATAATATTAATGTCCATTTTAATGTCCCAAAAGTGGATACAATTAAATTTCTATTGTATTTGTTTTTAGCACTTCATAGTGTAGTAGCATGCCATTAGTCTACACTAAGGTTTCAAAATATTTTATGTCTTATTTTTTTTTTTATTGATTTACGGTAGACGAAGACAAATTTGAGAAAGGTCATCCTGTTTGTATTTGCGGATGTGCAAAGAAAAGTGAGTAAGGATTCGAGGGAAAGGAGATGTGATGGTCCCTCGCTCATGTGAAGAGAAATGAGAGGAAAGTCATGTCAGCCATGGTGAAAGGGCCGAGTGCTCTTAGTTTTCTACATGTATATGTATTGGTAAGTGATCGAAATGAACGGGTATAGGAATGAGATAAACGATTATGGAGATATACATAATGGATTATCCATTGCTAATACTTAAAGTTCTAGAGAATGTTTTATTGCTTCCATTGTGTTGACCCTAGGAAGTAACATCTCTATTCCACCAACCCTTATAGAGTTTGTTATGGCACTTAAATTCTAGAAAAGTTGTGCAACTTTTAGTGCAAAAGACAACTCTTTCGATGCATCCTATCTTTTCTATGTGGCCATGTATTATCTTTATCACAGACTCCATACACCACCCTTGGTACAACATATATGTTACTTGGAATTAGGGAATAACTATTAGCAATTTAAGCCAAAAGAAAAGAATAGAACATAAGAAAATATTTTGACAAAGAAGGAGAAATAGAAAGAAAAGCAAAGAAGAGAGAAGAAGAATAGAGAGCGAAAAAAGAAATAGAACAAAAAGAACACCTTGAATGTTATTCAATACTAGAAACGAAAACAAAAACCAAAACAAGGACCAAGATCTTCTACACCAGAAATGGAAACAAAAGAAAAAGACAAAAATAGGGACCTAGATCATCTACACCAAGCATTACATGGTCAACCAGAAACCATCTATCCCAAAACAAAACAAAAACAAAAACAATGACTCGGATAGTCTACATTCAGCATTAGATGGTCAAACAGAGACTGTCCACCCCAAAATAGATACCGAGACCATCTACACCAAGAATTATACAATCAAATAAATACCATTTGCCCCAAAAATGAAATGAAGTCCTAAACAAAAATCGAGACTATCTACACCAAGCATTAGATGGTCAAACAGAGACCATTTATCCTAAAAACAAAATGAAACCCTAAATAGAGAAAAATTGTCTACACCAAGCATTAGACCATCAAAGAGAGACTATCTACCTTAACAATGTAAACAAAAACCTTAAATAAAGACCAAGACCTTCTACACCAAACATTAGATAGTCTAATAGAGACTATTTACGCCAAGAACGAAAATAAAATCCTACCTCTAGTTCGACGAGGAAAAAGAGGAACTTCATCGCAACAAATTTAATGAAGTTGTGAGTGGTACTTAAGAAATGAAAGATCACTTTGTATTTTGATATTGACCTTAATTATGCAACTTGAAATAGGGGAAAATTGAAAGCTTTCAAACCCTAACAATCCAACCTCCACAGATTTGCGGAAATCTCTCTAGCAACCACCTCTCTTCTAGAAACTTTGAACGTTGCACATCTTGCGGAGGAAACGGATGTCATTTTTGCAATCAATCATCAAGAATGTAGGTTGTTGATTTTTTTGGAACGTTGAAGCTTCTTTTGGAACGTTGGGGGCAGTTCTGTTTCACAAATCATGGGTAGAAGCTGAAATCAGTTGTTCCTCAATGTTCACAGTCCAAAAACCACTCACTCTCCATCTTCTATAAATAGGGGCTCCACCCATTCCGAAACCACACACCAAGAGCTTCTCATTTTCTCTTCTTCTCTTCTTCACATATTCTCTCTTCTCTTTCTCTATTTCTTCTTTAAATATCTTGGGTATTTTTTGCTCATTAAAGAGTTAACTTGCTAGTTCTAAGATCCTCGATTTTGAATTGAGAAGTTCCTATTATATCTTGGGAGACTTGCGTATTTATAGCAGATAAGTTCTTAAGGACAATAATTTTTATCACACCTTCAAAATTTTAGTTTATTAATTTTTCAACTGTCTTTAAAATATTGTGATATTGACCTTAATTATGCAACTTTTTGAAATAAAGAAGACGGAGAAAGAGAAGGTATAAAGCAATCCACTTTCTTTATTCTCATGAGTTCATTTTATATGATAAAAGTGTTTAATAATATTATTAATAAAAATAATTAATAAAAGTTAAAAATAAATATAAATATAATTATTTATAATAATAAAAAATAAATTTATATGACAATGATAACAATAAATAATAATGTTAACTATAATAAGATAAATAAATATAAAAATAATAATATTAATAAAATTAAATTTAAAATATTTAATATTTTTAGTAATAGAGATAATATAATTATCTCAAATAATAATTATAGCAAATAAAATATTAAAAAAATAAAATTATATGACAATAATGATAATAAAAGTAATAATAACAAGATAAATTCATAAAATAACAATAATAATATAAAGAATAATAATTTTGTTTTAATTTTAGTTTCATTTTATGAATTTATTTTGTTGTTATTACTTTATTATTATTATTATTATTATTATTATTATTATTATTTTATTATGTGATTTTATTTTAAATTAATTTTAACTATAACATTAAAATTGTAATCTTACATTTTCATCGATTATTTTTTTTAAAAAAACACATTCATTATATCAATTGCAACTTTTTATAAATTTTCTTTTCCTTTAAAATTAATTTTTTCTTAATTCAAATAACTTCGCACTATCTCAAATCTATTTCAACTCTCTCAAATTCATTTTGATCGAGATACACCCTTACCGTTATTAAAGTCTTTCGTATGGCTAACACTATTTGCTTGTAGTTAGTATGTTGCATTCTTGTGGTGTATACTCAATGTTATTTAGTATTTCTAAAAGAATTCTGACAATTTAACAATAAAACTCCTACACACATTACACACATTAGGTACACTGTATCCTACCAAACACTGAAACAATTGGCCACAAATTTGTAAATCACCCCGACAAGAACTGATATGTCATTCAACCATTTAACCACACGCGAACTAGTTCCTCTTTCGTCCTTGTCTGATTACTATAATGTTATTACAATATTTTTAGGCCTTAGAAAAGAAGGATTTTAGCATTGTTAGCCAAAAATATCATAACTCAGTGTAACGACACAAATATTACACCCTATGCATTTTGTCATTATACAGACCCACCAGGGTCTTGTAGCCGCACATAGAAACTTAAAACCTTCCCTTAAAAACACTTCCATTTGTTTTTTTTCTTTTCTATTTTTTATTATTACTCTCTATTAGTGCAATCTTGGTTAATGATTTATTATTAGCAAATAGTAAGTTATATTATTGAACTATTTTTTTATCATCGTGTCTTCTTGCAAGTTGTGTAAATGGGGTTAGAACTTTGAACTTTATTTGAGTTGCTTGAGGCAAAATAATATGCGATCCATTACTTTGTTGGAGATCATCACGTTTCATTTGTGGTTAATAATTATTGATCAATATTATTATGTAGCAGAACAGAATAAATCAAACTTCAAAGACAGACAAAGAACCTGAAAAATAATGTGGCTGAAAATTAATAACAAGGAGGGTAGTTGGAGAAAACCGCGGCAGTTTCCTCGTACCAAAGTGGTATTATCAAAAACTGTTTTTGTTTCTCTCACAAATATATTTTATTAGTATTTATTCATAAATAGAATACCAGCTTTGCAGCCCACAATATATTTTTTTAGTAGTTCTGCCACAACCAAAACCACTGATATTTCTGTGTCTAACACCTTTGTCTGCTGGCACTTTCTTTGGTTGTTTGTTAGCAATCATAATAGCAGTTTCTTTCCAAAAGACCTAAGTTGCCTACTTTCTAGATACTACTAGATTTTCTTTGCAATAACTAATATTAAAATAATGATTTTCTTATTTATATTTATTTTTAAAATATAAGATCTAATATTAATTTCTATTTTTTAACGTATAATATTTTCTTTTCATAATTTTTTTTATCTGACATAAGAAATTTGATAAATAATGAGTAAAAGAGAATTTTCTTTGCATGAATTTTAATTATCTTACCGAATCATCATAAAACATTTAATAAATTATTAAAAGTTAGTTTGTTATTTTGCATATTATGTATTCTTCCGCATATTTATAGTCTCACTTAATTAATAAAAAATGAAATAATTAAGATATATATATATATATATATACTGGAAAATAAAAATAATAATTATAATACAATAAAGATATTGCTTATAATTTTTTTATTTGTTCGGTGCTACCTTAAATAATGCTAAAAGGGAACAATCTTTTATTTTCCTCCAGCTTAAGTTAATGTCGAGCATCCTTATATAATGCAGGAAAGGTGTTCTTTTGCCTCCTTAGCTGATAACAAGTTCCTTTTATATTTATTTTTATAACTTTTTATTGAATTGAAACAGAAATAAGAAGAGAGGGTAAAAAAATTGGCATAAAAAATGAAAATAAAGTAAAAATTATGCATAAGAAAATATCCTAAAATATAATGTTAGAATAAAATAACGTACTCTTGAATAAGTAGCTAGGTTTGGCCAACATCATTTGTGAAATTATCGTGAATAGTTCTTATTCATTGACATGTGAGGTAACTATATATGTATGTGTTTGCAAAATAATGCTTTAAGGGAAAACCAGAAAAGGTGAATTCAATGCACTGAGAGAAGGTTTGTTTCTTGATCAATGATCACGAGTCATTTTCTGCCCTAGAAAATGAAGAAGATGCATCAAACACCACACTGTCACCATATGTTTTCAATATAGCTTCAGAAAGTCATGGTATATCTCACTTCTCTCTTGTCCTTTACTTTACCATGGCTAACTCATGCATGCCATTGTGATTTGAGTTCCAATAATTTCTTAGGGTTAATCTCAAGATTTAAAGAAGATTTATTATCAAGACATTTGCATCCATGAGCTGCTTAAAATTTAAAACAATATATATATACATATAATTAAATAAATACGATTTTTTTTAAATCTAATGACTAAAATTTTTACAAAAAAATTTTAAAAGACCAAAAGTATTATTTAACTTAGTAATTAGGTTACCAACTCGATTTCACGCTTTCGCATATAGAATCAGACTTTCCAATGCACTGTGATTCTGGCTTTTGTAAAGGAAACCAGCAGTCAAGCATTAATTAGCTTTCTCGGGATGGTAAGTATTTGATTAGAAAAGTAATATTAGAATCAAAATATAGGGTTTGATTAAAAAACATTATTTTCTTAACTTAGGTATAAGTGTGCTTAAAGCCACATATTTTGTACAATGAATAATAACACTAGTAATAAATAATCCTTTGTTGCTTCTAATTAGTTATATACAGATTCTAAAACCACTCTGAAAATAAAAAACAAAACAATTGCATTTTGCAATATTAATTTGAAAACTTTAAGGGTTTTTCTTTTCTTACATTGTTGAACATTGTACATGTTCACTCAAATAAAAGATAAGCAAACTTTATGTGTCCATAATTATGAGTACCGACCGCAGCATTGTTGATTTGGTAAACAACAAAACTGAAGGTTATCATTGATGACTTTATGATATACGCTTAGGCTTTGAGTCGACAAAAAATGTTTGTATTCTGTTTTTGTCATTTTGAATGTTGGAGAGTTTGCTGATATAAGAATTTGTGTCCTGCTTTAAGAATCAACGTCAATGGCTGCAGACTAATGTTGACAGAAACATTGCATCATGCCCTTAACTGTTATTCACCGTAATAAACAACGAATTTACAATTCAAGTGGCGACAGCATTGAAATTTAATATAATTTATCGTGATTTTGGAAAGGAGACAAATTGATGGCAGTTGAATTTGTATAATTCCACTTGTTACGAGTTTGTATTATAATATATATATATATATATATATATATATATATATAATAATCAAATTCTAATATGTATTTTGTAATGCACCCAGAAACATATTATCTTAGTCTATAATGTATATAAAATTAATACATATATTCACTATTTTCTATATAATAATATATAAATACTTGAACAGGATGTTCTCAAAATAATATACATCATATTTTCATTTTAAAAAGTAACACAATAAATTTTGCATGCTTGACTATTAAAGAATATAAAAATATTTAAATGCATTTTAATTTTTGAAAGTAATCTTTTACTTTTGATTCTCTTACGAAAATTTATATTAAGTACATCCATCCTACGAAAGACTAATGCATTATCTATTAAAAAGCATATTAAAAAATCCATCTTCAACTTCTTACATCACGTTTATTGTATTCATTTTCTAATAATTTGATCTACAAATTAAACTTTTCACTGCGCAATGTTTTATTTTACCTTGAGGTTTATGTTTAATAATAGAGATCATATTATTTTAACTATTCTTCAATAGACATCTATAAAATAATGTTATAACATCATACATATAACATACATACTTACATTAGGTTATAATGTTATATATTCACATACAATATATATCATCAATATATCATACCATTGTGTACATTCATTCAATTTTATCACATCACATGTATACAAACATACATATACATATCTCATAATATAGTCAAGCTTATCATACATAAAACACAACTCTATGAGATCTGCATTGCTTGAGAAAACTCATCTTACTTAAGTAACCTTACTCCTCGACAAAAAAAAAAAAAAAAAACTTCTTCACATGAGCGACATTTTATCGTTTGAGCAACATCTACTCCAAATGAGAGAGAATTGGTTTGGTCTCTCTTAACCCTAATTCTCTCATATAACTTAAAGCTTCACATCCATGCTTGAGTGAAAAAATACTATAATATAATCTAACAAGGTTCACAAATACGTACACTTAAGTAAACAGGTCATTGTTTGACTAAGAGTATGTGTTTGCATGGTCCAACTTTTTCTACTATACAACAACTTCATATCTCAACACTTAGAGCAATCATAGCTTCATTTTAGTTAGTATTTTTTTTTTTTGTTCTAAGCATTCTAGAAAAAAGAATTATCTACATTTATTTTTCACTCAAACCACAAGTTATGGCTTGGACAAAACAATTTATCACTATATATGAATGATGCTCAAGCAATAATTATCTCAATGTTGCTTAATTAACTCTCCTTAAATAAGTAGCATACCTACTAGCAAACATTTTAGAACACCACAAAGGTTCCAATTAGGCTACTAAAACTCAACAATTTAAAACTTCTTTTCATCACAAAAAGGAATTTAATTAAATGGAAACACAAAAGGGTGCTTCAATCCTTACACATAAAGATCAATCACAGAGTTTAAGGATGTTTTATACAAAAAATTTCTACAATAATCCTACATAAAGCATATTATTCCTTAATACTCTTTCTTTTTAACCTTCAATTACAAAGCCAAATAAAATATAAAGACTCCTGATACAAAATAGAGAATGCAAGCTTAATAAGAAAAACAACCTAAGATCTCCAAAACTAATAAATATGTGAAAACAATCTTTCTTTAAACTCTGCAAAAATTTGTCAACCAATCATCTTTAGTATTGTCGTATAATTTCATTGCTTATCTAGGTTACAGTTCTCTATCTATTGTTTTTATTATTCTAATTGACATCATATATTTTTGTTATGGTGAGATGTTATCCTCTCAGAAGCCCTACTACCTTTAGGCATGTTAAGTATTCACAGTCATGGTTGGTTTCTCTTTCACATCTCCTTTGTTCACAACACCATAATTGACAAGGAAAATCATTTTTCATCAATGTAATGAATGACAAGAACTTCATGGATTGGGGGCACAATTACAAGTTCATCTTATTGTTCGAATAACATACATAACTCCCTATTTGCTTTCACATGTTTTTCATATGTTTTTATCTCTTTTGTTTTTACTTCCTCTTTTCTTCACTTATATTGATTTCACAAACTAAAATGCAGAAGCACCACTATAATGGCTTCAAGAGTTAGGACTTTTAGCCCTCCTTTTAGTGATGTTGTCATTGTTTTTGTCACCAATGAAAGTTCTTCCTCACAAAATGTTTGCTTTAAAAGAAAGTGATAAATAAATGCCACAAGTGCCAAAACAAACTTGACTTGGAAGCATGAAATATGTATTGATGGAGATCCAAAAAAAATTCAATACTAATTTTTTCAAACGGCTATTTTATCATTTGAAACACCACTTGGTGGGAACTCAAAAAGATATAATGCGATGCAAATGTGTGACTGATGAAATAAAAAAAAAAAGTTTAAGATTGTTGTGGGTTTGCAACAAATATTTTGATATTAAGGAAAATGAAGTAGAAAGTAAAGAGAGAGAGAGAGAGAGAGAGAGAGAGAGAGAGAAAGGGATACAAAGAAGGATGTGGGCAACTATAGAAATATTTTTAAGAAGAGGATAATAAGCTCAAAAACTACAATTAATCAACTATTCAAGAAGGATCAAAGAGAAAGTACTTATAGAGACACTATAACATTTATCACTTTAGGCAACACTTTTGTCCACTACAAGAAAATCTTGATTTACATACAAATTATTACATATGAATTTTTATCCGTAGGTAAATTTAGTATTTACATACAGAGTTTACATACGAATTTTATGTACAGATTTATTACATATGGATTCAGATCCGTATATAATTCACAAACAAATAAAGGTGGCCTAAAAGTATAAAAGGTCACTTTTACAAGTGTGGTTTATTTTCATTATAGGCCACACTTTTTGAGTTGTGGACATTTTAAGCCACAATTTTCTCCTGTACCCTATTAAAAAAAATAGGCCGCATTAAAAAAAGTGTGCCTTAAAATTAAAAAAAAATGTGGCCTATATAATTATAGTATAAAGCTCTAAATGTAACCTATTACTTACCCTGGTAAAAGAAAAGCATTAAAAGTAAAATTGTGGCTTCCCACTCTTAAAAAAATAAGACTTCTGGCTCATACAAACAAAAGATTAAAGGTATTAAAATTAAAAGTAATTACCCTTCATGCTCCCAAACCCTTTGTCTACCCTACCTCACTCTCACAAATCTTCTGTCTACACTACCTCATCCTACCTCACTCTCTCAATATTTTCATCTCATCCCCCCCCTCTCCGGTCCACCATTATTTCCTCGTCGTCGTCATATTTTGTCATCAGACGTCTTATCTTTATAGTCATTGTTGAGCTCTCTTAATCTCAATCTTTCTTTCGTGAGTCTCTCAATCTCAATCTTTCTCAGTGTTTCTATAACATTCTCAATTTATCTTCTTCATTCACCTAATTTAGGGTTTTTGTTTCGAATTTTATTAGATTTTTTTGTATAATTTAGGGTTTGTGTTTTTTTATCAAAATTTGTATTTCAGGGTTAGTTATTATGTTTGTTAGAAATTTGTTCATTATTAATGTTTAATATTGACATAATATGGTTTCTGTTTCAAATTTGGTTAGAATTTTGTTTGTGTAATTTAGGGTTTGTGTTATATGACTCAAGAAATTTACTGAGATATATTTGTTCCAACTTAAAAGATGAATACAACTTTTCCCTGTTAAAGGTATAACCACATATAAACAACTACAAAATGTTTAACATTTTGGAATCAAGCAGTAAGTGCAAAGTAAAGATGATTGCAATATTCGTTTTCAAATAAGTTACAAGAGGACTTGGATGTTTAACAAAATGATGGCTCTGTAGGAAATGTTAAGAAATATTTTAATTGTTTTATATATTGGTCGAGGTTGACCATTTTTATTTTTAGAATCCAATATATCTAGTAACTGATGGCCTAAGTCTTCTGTTCTAGAAAGATACTTAGCTACTATTTTTTTTTTTTTTTCAGTTGCAGTGAGAATCTCAAGAGCAGTTGGGGGTATAGCTGAATTTTTTGAGTACAAGTTAATCATTCCAAAAGTATGTACAAGCCCTGAATTTTATATAGTTTCGTCTATTGTTACATGCAAAACATTTGATTATGTTTGTTAGAAATTTGTTCATTATTAATGTTGAATATTAACATAATATGATGACATTTATTGTCTCTGATTTGGCCAAAGAAGCCTTTTGTAGAGCACAAATTAGCCTCTAAACTAGCATGGTTCAGAACTTCAAAATTATTAAAAGAAATGTTTGTCTTGGGACATTAATCTATTAATTTAACATATTCATTATGAGTCAAGAAATTTATAGAGATATATTTGTTCGAACTTAAAAGATGAATACAACTTTTCCTTGTTAAAGGTATAACCACATATAAACAACTGTAAAATGTTTATATAAATGAGTGCACAATGTTTAACATTTTGGAATCAAGCAATAATCGCAAAGTAAGGATGACTGCAATATTCATTTTCAAACAACTTACAAGAGGACTTGGATGTTCAACAAAATCATGGTTTCACAGGGTCTCTCAAGAAATATTTTAAATTTTATATATTGATTGTGGTTGATCATTTTCATTTTTTAAAATCCAATATATTCACTAATTGATGGCCTTGAGTCTTTTTTTTTAGAAAGATACTTAGCTCACATTATTGATACTATTTTTTGTTGTTTTTCAGTTGTAATGAGGATCTCAAAAGCAGTTGGGTATAGCTAAATTTGTTGAGTACAAATTAATCATTCCAAAGGTATGTACAAGCCCTAAATTTTATATAGTTTCGTCTATTGTTACATGCAAAACGTTTGATTGTGTTTGTTAAAAATTTGTTCATTATTAATGTATATTGACATAATATGATGACATATACGATCTCTGATTTGACCAAGCAAAATTTGTTCATTATTAAAGTTTATTTTTATATTTCATTTATTTTTTAACTTATCTAATTTTAATGTCAAAATAGGCACAAGCAATAAAAGAACATGAGGACCAACAAGATGTTTACAAATACATGCGATAAATATTGAAGATCGTCCAAAAGATATCTTGGACAAAGATGGAGAGCCTGTTGGTCTTAATGATAAAGTTGTGTTTGACTTGAGTTATTTCTTTGGGACCTTAGCAAGAAATTCAGATTTATGTAACTTCAAGGCTTTGCTCAAAGATTACAAGAAACGAATATGAAAATATGTTATGGTAATTAAACAAAATTCTTATTTTTGATTGAATTATAAAATATTTATGCATGTGTTTATTTGTGGTTTTGTTTAGGATAAATTAATTATTTATGAGAAATGACAAAAAGCAGATTTTAGTCGTGTGAATGATGTCTGGAGGGGATATAAGTACTATGTAAAGAGAACATATTTTGAGAAATATTCCACGTTGAAGGAACAATTGAAACATTGTCCAAAGTTTATTCTCGAGGATCATTTCAAGCAATTGATAGAGTAATGGACAAATGATACTATCAAGGTATGATCCTTCTAGTTCATATTAATATTCTGGTTCATAATAACATGATTCTGTAGTCAATAGTAGAAATTATGATTCCATGTTCAAGCACACAAAGGTCTTGCGATTGGTAGCTGAGCATGAAACAAATGGTTTTTAGAAAATGGTTTGTTCAACACTAATATGTATCCCACATTTTTGTTTCATTTTTTTATGGGAAATAATATTGTAACAATATTGTCAATTTTGAACCAGCAGAGTAATATTGTAACAATATTATCATTTTTGTAATCGTATTGACATGGAATAATATTATAACAATATTGATAGGGAAAATTCCTCATTCTACATAACTACATTTATATTGATGTATGTTCTCATCTACAAAATACAGAGCATTAGTGAAAGGAAAGCAATGAATAGAACTAAGCAAAAGTATATGCATCGTATGGGAAGGATCAACTTTGCTAGATTTCGAGCCGAATTGGTATGGTATTATTAGATTATGTCTCAATTTATAATATATCATTAATATATATTTTACTATTAATTTTTAATTTTTTTATTTTAATAGAGTGTTAACAAATCTTATGAGAAGAAGTTATTAGAGCTGAAATGTTTATCAAAACTCGACAAGGTCGTCTTAATAAAAAGAGAAAAACAATTGATGAAAAAACAATAGATGCAATTGTAAGTTTATTTGTACTTATGAAATATGTTTGGAAGCTCCATACATTTTACTTGTTCATAACTTTGATCTTTTTTTGATAGTCTAAGCTTCAAAGTTCAATTGAAAATTCAAGTGCATCTAGGAAAAAAACATTTGAGTCATTGTTTGGGAAAGAAAAGTTTGGCTAATTTCGTTGTTATAGAAGGACTATGACACCCACAACATTGAAGAAAAATCATGAAATTGATGCTCTAAAAAGAGAAGATGTCACTAAAAGAAATTATATGATCAAGAAATTCGAAGGTTTTGAGGCAGTGATGAAATTTGTGCTTAAGCAAAATACTGATTTGGATGAGAATGATATAGAAGAAATGATGTTACTAGCATTACACAATGAAAGTAGTGCAGTTTCTCTATGTTCCTCTGCTGCAACTCATGTTCCTGATGATGATCATCATGAGGTGTACATTGGAACCATCTAAGATTGTGAAATATTTTATACAAACTTTCATAAATTGGAAGAAGATCATGTATAAGTTTGTTATTTTTTTTTTTTTTTACCGTTTTGTAGGGTGAAGTTCAAGTTCATTTGCAAAAGAAAACATAAAATGAATAAATAAATCAAATACTTTTGTTATATACCTTATAATTTTTCTGTAATTTTCAAAGTGTGCTAGGCAACATTGGAGTATAGTTTTTAATATTCTCAGTTGTTTCAATTATGTTTTGAAATACATTATACACATTTAATTTCTAAACATTATGAGAATTATTAATATTATCTTCAATTACAATTTACTAAAAATAATGTAATTGATTTCTATAGTTTTATTAAAGTATTTTTATATTATAATAATAGTGTTAAAAATGAATTAGTGGCTTAATGTATTCATAATCTATTTAAAAATATTATAAATGTGGTATGAAGGATTAAACAAAAACGCAGCAGCTAAGGAAACAATGTAAGAAAAATGTGGCCTAAACCTTGACGAAAAGAAAAGACAACAGATGAAAAATGTGGCTTAAACACTAATAAAATACGTGGCCTATTGTATTAGGCTAAGGCCACACCTTTTGAAAAAAATGTGGGCTTTAAGCTACGCCCACGGCTGAATACACCACAGTTTCAAAATTGTGGCCAAACTGTGGCCTAACCTTAGGTCACATTTTTCACCTGTTTCCTAAAGTAAAAAATGTTAGAGTGAGATGTAACAAAGTTTGTTTATGAAAATGGCATGTCACTTAATGTGTCAAGAAGCAAAGGATTTAGAGTGATATTTGATTCATTTTCAAATTGTGGTTAATTATTTAAGCCACCTTCATACCATGAGATCAAAGCAAAGTACTTGAAGAAAGAAGTTAAGGCAACAAAAGATGTTTTCAAAATTGATAACATTAATTTTTATCATATTTTGGACCAAATTTTTACTATGAAATCAACCCTTTTTAAACTTAAGCTCTGCTTATTTATTTTTTTATTTTATTTTTATTAATAAATTGATTACTTGTGTCTGAGAATGGTAAGTTGCACTAATTGTCCTTATTTTATTTAAAAAGATAACATAAAGCACTGAATTTGAAGAAAAATGTTGAAGTACATGAAGAAGGATAACCAGAAGCCCATGAAGGAAAACAAATGATAGAAGCTTCGTGAAAGGTGCATAAAAGAGAATAAAAATTTGAGAAGTCACGTCCAACGCTATGGAAGTTGTGTTGGGCACAAAGTTGGATTGTGGCCCTTGTAGAAGAAAGTTGAGCCTGACGCCACTTGAGTTGAGCCAGGAGCGGACGTCGTTCCAAAAATCTATTTAATAAGTGTTTATGTTAAGGTTTAGATACACAGATCCGGAGAAGAACAATGGTTAGTCTTGGACAACAACTTTAGAGTTTTTGGTGTAATATTTTTCTTTCCATTGTTTATCTTGTAAGTCTAGGATTCTCATGTCTTAAGAAACTAAATCTATTGTTGTACGGGTTAGATGTAACCTACCAAACTCTCATGTAATCAATATTGTGTTTATATATATATGTCTTTTCCTTTCAATATCAAGACTTCAATTCTACACTTAATGTTTGTTGTGTCGTTTCATAACTTGACACTTTGATTCTAAAAGTATTGAGAAATATTGTTAGTAATTAGGATTTGAGTAAGATACCAAAAGAAAGTCTACATTTAGACATAAAGCAAGATTCATTTGTTGTCTTAAACTCTTGTAAGTAAAGCAAGTCTTTTCTATATATTTGATTAGGAGATTGAAGGTTAATAGAGAATGTTAGGCTCATTCACCTAAGACATTAGGGTTTGTGTATTATTGTGGCTTGACATTGATATTAGTTAGGAAAAAAAGTTGTCGAGACCTAAAGATCACGACGGCTAAAACCGGAGTCGCCACCACGGTTTATTAAGGAAAACCGCAGAAAAACCGGAAAAAGGATAAAACAAAAATCCATGAACCGGAGACGAGTTCGGGA
>Ga0099825_1005703_pt1 | contig 15880 bp, 7 predicted proteins | sample SiratroredBW_FD_76838 | JGI IMG/M metagenome (GOLD analysis project Ga0099825, IMG submission 76838) | Root nodule microbial communities of legume samples collected from California, USA - Siratro red BW | ecosystem: Host-associated > Plants > Roots > Nodule | place: USA: California | collected...
ATAATAATAATAATAATAATAATAATAATAATAATAATAATAAAAAAGTAAAAGCAAACAATTATTTAATTTAATACATTTGGATAAAAGGAAGTTCATGTATATTTATTATTATCTTTATACTTTTTTAAGTATTCCTTTTAAATATATATATATATATATATATATATATATATATATATATATATTTGAATTAAAAATGTAAAAGAGTATGTCATTTCGGTTAACAAAAAATAATAGGTTTTTTGAAATGAATTAGAATCATAGACTATGTTGAGACACGAATGTTTCTGTTTAAGAAATCATAATTTGATATACTAGAGGATAAAAGGCAAAGATCATGATGTGGAGTATAATGAAGTTATTAACAATTAGTTAAATATTTAGATAGTTTATAATAGTAATTGATATTCATGGACTAAACTTTAAACTATCCAATTTTAACATCATCGAGATTAGACATTAAGTACATATTTTGTATGCAGCTGAAAAATGATCGAGATTTTTAAAAAAATAATTATAATTATACTAATATTATAATGAAAAATACTTTATTGTTTAATCATTTCGCAAATAATTTCGATATTCGTAATATATCATCACATGTAATATATGAATCCATATGTTTGACAAATTAAGTGTTTTGATACATTCAATAGTTTCATAAAGAGTTGAGACCTAAAGTAATTAAAATACACCTTCATCCTTTAATTTGTCAAGATGTCTTCTCGAACAAAATCATAATGAAATTCCGAACTTCAAAAGAGATAATACCTTAGATGACTATAACAATATTATCTTAACAAATTGATAAACATTGAGAGATTTTTTTCGAATACACTTAATAATTTTACATTGCTTAGATATGAGCAAAAACAATTAAAATACACTTTATTCTTTCAATAAACCAAGATATCTTTTTTAAGAATAAAACTGTGATAAAAATTCAAGCTTCAAAACTAAAAATACTTTAAATATGGTGATTAATGCTGATTAATATTATCTCAATAGAATCCAATCCCTCAGGGTTTTTTTTTTTTTAAGTTGAAAAAATTTATTAACTTGTTTGTAGAAACATTTTCAAATCTGCACATTCTTTTCAACCCATTTCCAATTGTTTTTATAGAGTATTGACCATTGGCAGGTGAAAGTCATTTAATGTAATGAAGTTTTGTGAGAAAAAGATGATTGATAATTAAGAATTGATTCCAACACATGTATAAGTTATGAAATGTATAAGTTATGAAGTTATGATTAAAGGATTGACATAGAATAATGTTAGAAAAAATTACAAGGACATACGAGCAATATTATTGCTAATTCACGACCGAAGTAATTAAAAATTGGTTCCTTTGCAACCCTCTTTTAAGTGAGATTTGAGATTGAATACTCTTGCTTTAACATGACTAATTCTTATTGTGGGATTATTCTTTTGCATTTTCCAACCGAATAATTTTGTTCAGAAAATAATACACGTTTAAGAAATAAGAGGATTAAATTTTCATCCTTACACAATTTAAATATAATATAATAACTAATTTAAATACACTTTAAGTCTTTCCAATTACTATATTGATTTTAGTCTTTAAAATATAATTTTTAATATATCATAATAATAATTCTAAAAATACAAATTATATTTTTATGATTTTCTTAGAGATAAAATGTTGATGATATATTGGGAAATAGATAATTTTATAATCATTTAAAATTATAACATTAAATTAATATATAAAAAAATAGTCATAAAAGTTATAATTATTTTTAGTAAAAATGCAATGCTAAAAAGTAAATTATTATGAAATAAAAATAATATATACTTATCATTTTATATTAAATAATAAATATATTACTTCATTAAATTAAGTATATAATTTTTTTAATAATTTTATTTTAAAGTATTTTTCGTATTAAATGAATTATATTTAATTATAAGGACTAAAAAATTATAATTAAAATGTTAGAATTTAGAATTAATAAATATTTTTAGGAACTAAAAGCATACTTATATTTAAGTTTTGAGTCAGAAGGACTAAAAGTATTTTTAAAACTAATTAATTTTAAAAATAAGATTGAAGTTAATGCCACAAGAGATTTGTTTTATGATATTGAAATAAACAGGGACAATAAATACATAAAAAATAGAAACAAAAATATTGAAAAAGGAATAAATACCTGTAAAAAAAATAACGACAAAATGAGTTTATTACTATCTTGCAACTTAAGTTTTGGAAACCATTCTTCCTTTTCGTGCTAATTCATATTTTTAAATTTTAAATATTTTTCATTTATTTAAAATAAACTAATTTACATTTAATATATTTGAATTTCTTACCAATTGTGAATTGTTTTATCCAAATATAAGGTTAGTATAAAAAGATAGAAGGAAAAGAAAGAAAATTTTAAAACCGGTGGGTTTAGACTTTTTTTGGTGTTAATTGTCCATGAAAAACATGAAATAAACATCCAACTGAATATAATTGATTGCCGAACAATATAATTGACTATATTGCCTAAATTGCAAAGCATTGACTTGTATTAAGCTGTGATAATGGATTGTAAAGAACTAATATCGATTATGAGAATTTGTATTTTTTTTATTGCAATAACAGTGAATACATAAAAAAATATTAATAACAACATATATTTATAATAAATTGATAGTTAAAAAAATATTTTTAACTTATTTTTCTTATTTTCTTTTTTTTTTCACTTGTTTTTTTTTCTTCTATTTCATCTTTATCAAATCCAATATATACAACTCTCCCGCAACTAAAATTAGCAAAAGGCTTGTTTATTGGCATAATTGTCGTTGTTGGAATATGTCGGTAGTTTCTTTTTTCTAACCTTTATTTTTGTTGAAAAAATAAATACACGCTTAAAAATATTACTAAAATATACACTAGGATTATTATTTATGTTAACGCGTAAAGAAATTAATTTTAATACTAAACTAAGTGGATAATAAATACCCAAAAAAAAGGATGAATAACAAATTGGAAAGGCAACAACTCCTAGTAAAAAAAATCAATATTCACAGTAACTCAATTATAAAAATATTTTAATGTTTTTACAAGACTGTAATTTAAGAGAGTAAGATTGCAAGCAAAGTTAATCTTAACCATTACAAAAGAACAGTTGAAATTAAAATAATTAAAGCAATATTGCCTATGTATGATTGTAACATACGACGTGTTTGGTTCTTAGATAAGTGAATTGATTGTACCAAGCCAGTGTGGAAAATGACATTAATTTAAACTTGATTTTGTAAACTTTAATGCTTACGTGTCCTTAGAAATTTAGATTTTATTTAATAAATAAACAAATTAGAAAATATTTGTTATATATAAGAAGCTTTGGGAGCATGTTCCCTCTTCACTTGAAAGAAGACCTTGCTCTGTTTCCTTTAGAAAGCTCAATTTCCAAAAGGCATCTCCATTGTGTGACACACAAATAGAGAAAGCAGCAGAACAGAGCAGAGAGAGTCACATGAAATGGCCACAAAAGGAGCATCCTCGGTTCATGTAGACCAAGACTACATTCACATTGAACTAAGTTCTTCACCCAACTTCTCTTACTCCTTTCACACATCACCACACAACAGAGAATTTGAGTTCCAAAACAAGGAAGAGTCCACAACTTCCCCTGCTGATGAACTCTTCTACAAAGGAAAACTCCTTCCTCTTCACCTCCCACCTCGCCTAGAAATGGTGGAAAAGCTCCTCCAGAACGCTGATGCCACCTTTGCCTTCTCAAGATCACAGTCCTCTTTGGAAGAAAGTAGATTTCTTTCAACAAATGCCGTCACCCTTCTTGAATCCTGCAACATCTCTCCCTCAGAGTCACGCAGGGTTAGCTCCTGTGAAACGCTCTCTTCTGAGTATCAATTTGACTGGTCCTCTGAGATACAAGGGTTGGTCCGTGATCATCACCGTCTTCCGAAGAAACAAACCAAGCAGTTCTGGCTGGCTCAAAGGCTCAAGGCTTCTAGAACTTACTTGAAATCTTTGTTCGGCAAATCTGGCTGCTCAGATAAGAGCTGTGCCGGTGATGCAACAAGCAAAGTGGGGGCGGTGAAGAAACCGAAATGCAAGGAGTGCCAGAACATGAAGTACGTGAAGGATGATGATGCTAGGAGAAACAGAAACAGAAGCAAAAAGCAATTTGAGGTTTTCTGTGACGACAAGCACCGTAGGCAGAGATCCTGTATGGTAAAGAAAAGTGACGTTCTTGAAGATGGATTCATTACCAGCGGCAGAAGGTCTTTCTCTGGGGTGATTCAACGGCATTATGCTTCCAAGGCTTCATCTTTGTCCTCCTCTTCTTCTGGGTCATCCTCTTCATCTTCGTCTTTTTCACTCAGTTCAGCTGGGTCTTATGAGTTGCAGTTGTTCAACAAGAGTATAAGTGCGGAGCTGGAGAATCCAATCGAGAGTGCCATCGCTCATTGTAAAAAGTCCCTGGAAAAGGGTGGTTCGACCAATGTTTGTTCAAAATCTGCAGTTAATAAGGAAATAATGAGAAGCACATGGGTGAACCAACGAAGGGAAAGTTTGATCGTTAAAGAGAACGAGTTTCTCATTTGAGATGCAATTGTGTTAAGGAAGTTTGATGCTTGAGTAAATAGCTTGGTTTGCAGCATTAATTAGTTAAAATCGGAACTCTTGCTTCTCTCTCTCTCTCTCTCTCTCTGTCAATTCTTGTACATGTTGCATACTGAGTGAAATTGAATCTTTTAGCTGTAACAGTTGTTATAATTAGTCGAAGCGAAAGTGACTTTGGTTTTTTAAATAATGCATACTTATGATAAGTCGTCATGAGATTTCTCTATGATAGGATACCGTGTTCTTGTCTTTTTAAATTTGAAATTGGTCCACACTCCACGAGATTTGTGGATTTGATTGTTCAACAATTTACACCAAAACGCAGCCCCCACTTACAAATCTCACTTAGTTCTACTTATTTTGTCTCAGATAGATTTCCTAAGCTGTCACATAGCTCCTTTAAGATAACAAGGCTGCCACTTACAAATTAACCACACTCAAATGATGATAATTCCTCACAATTTTTTTGACAGTTTTTTCTTAGCTTGGTTACTGTAAAGGGTGAATTTTTTGCCAACTGCCAAGTCTAATGTTCTGAATCTGACTCTTTTCCCCAGAACTAGATTCTCAATGACTGCTTCAGGCTTTCCCAGCAATTATTCCTTCAGAGTTCGACAGAGATAACAGATAGGATGATGTGGTAGTGTATATAAATGATGAATGCGATGTTTATATCCTTTCCCTTTTCTCAGATTTGTTTAATCGTTTTAAGCTTTCTGTGAAAAGAAGGGAGGGAAAAGTTGAAAGTCATTTAGAATAACCTAACAGTGACCCAAAAAAGGTTACTATTACTAACAGCCATTCACCTTTTTGGAGGAAAAAAAAAGCCTAAAAAGTAGCAAAGAGTAGTCTCATATGTGAGATGTGAAAATCATGGTACATTTGGTGCCTCAAACCTTTTCCTCGCCGACTTATCCCTTTTTAAAAACAATCATCATTACTAACAAGGAATCCCCAGCCAAGCAGGCACAGACAGCCATAGTTGACTGCAGTCTACACCTAAAATGCTGCAACTGTATATCATTGATGTAATTACCAACACTAATACTAAGTAACTGACAAATTGTGTGTCTTCCTTTAACTCAATTCTAGAACAAAAGTAAATAAAAGAATTCCCGTTTTCATTCTGTAAAGGGCAAATAAAGCCACTACTACACACATCACAACTATGTACTCTGCAGATGTCACATTATAAAAATTATCTAGTGTACAATTATTCTGCAGACAATTAAACCTTTACGCGTGCACTTCTTCCGTTCTTCGTTTCTTTTGGTTTTGACTACGCATTCAACTACACGCAAACATGAAACTGAATCACATGCGGGGTATTCCAAGTTAACCAGTACGTGAATGTTGTAACACATGTACTTAGACAAACACATGAAACAAAACACAAAGAACAAGCAATTATTTTCCCCCTTGGTTGTTCATAGTCCTAATGGTGAATGGATAAAGTTACGTATCTCTCCCCCGCTCCCTCTGTCCAAGTTCATGTACTCTTTATTTTTTCATGACAAATATTTAAAGAATCAAAAGAAAAGCTAAAGCTGTTAATCTCTCCAACATAAAGCCACTGATTGTAACACTATTCTAGTTTAGATTCCGTATCCCAAAAGGAAAATGCATGTTAGATCAAATATAGAAAACCAGAATACTTTTAGTTATCTTTTGCAACTTGTTTAACGTACTAGAGACATTTACGTATTCTGAGAAGTGATTTGTTGGTTTCTTTACATCTTTTACAGTTGTATTTCAAGGGTCCCGGTAGTTTAAGAAGAAGAGGAAGAAGAAAGCACCAACCGAACAGATCTTCGTGGGTGTCATCGATAGCATCCAAGACTTGCAACTTGCAAAAGTCACGTCAAATTGTGAAGCCATTGGCTAGTGTTCATTGGTGTCCCTCCTTTGAAAATGTTGCCCCAAAAACACATCCCGGCTCCAGAATTTTCAATATAGGAATAAACCTTTTCTTGCTCTGGTGGTTATTATGTTCCTCGTACACGACAATGTGAATGCATTATTAGCCCTTCATTTGCATCTATATATCGATCCTGTTGCTTCAAATTGGCTACCAAATAGCAATGTAAAACTTGCAGAATTTGACCAAAAAAAATTATTGAGAGGACATTGTACTAGGATGATTCCCTGGAAGTAAAAAAATTGTATGATATTCACGTGTACTTCGATCGTAATGCAAATAAATAATTGTGTTTGATATTGAAGGTGTACATCTCAAATATGTATTATGTCTAATAGATATTGTCATGGAGCCCAAATGCATTTGGGAATAAAAGTCGACCTGCAATACAAAGTCATCTTAATCTACATCACAGTGCGTATATTTCACGCTTAACGGACCCTGACTCCATGCCAAACATTCTTAATTATCAATGTCAATTCGAAAACAAGGTATTGTTAGAAAAGAATGAGTGACTAATCCAAATCAAGAAGAGATGAATTGATTTTGAAAATTTTACACAATTTCTTTTCTTGAATTTGAAAACAATTTTCAATTTAAAAATTAAATGTAATTAGGTTTGAAATCTAATGATTTTATATTCATTCTTAGCTGTTTAACCTTAATATAACTAGTTTCAATAATTTCAACAAGTTTGTATAATGCAATCGACAATTACAAACTCAAAATAATCAAAATAATTTTGACCACTCCGAGAAGGATATCAAACACAAGAAAATATTAGTCTTATCAACTCTTAATCACGTAAGAAAATATACGTTTTATCAATTCTTGAACTACAAGAAATATTGGAACACTTCCGTAATAACAATAAAGAAATAATCACAGAAGAAGCAAATAAAAACGTTATTTTTCAGCACAACACAACCTTGAGTATCAAATCTCTCAAGCACAGTTAGAGTATATGAAAAAAATTGCTTAGAATAATTTAAATCGTTTTTGTGTTGTAATAATTATGTAAAAGATTGAGACAGAGGCTTTACTTATAGAGTTTTAAAACTGTTGATTTAAAATAGATTCTAAAACTTGCGCTTTTATTTTAATATGCTAATTAATTATTTTTAGTTAAATTTATTTATTTTTTGTTTTAATCGATCATGACATGTATTAATAAACTATTTTTTAAGCATCATTATCAAAATATCTTCATTTAGTAATTGAAATCACTCTTGAAGTCCAACACATATGTACTGTACACAACCTTATATAAAATTTTATTAACTTGAGCATTAGGTGTATTACAAATATCTTACCATTGTACATGTTGAGATTAAGTAGTTCAGAAAAGCTTTTCCACCATATCTTTATAGAATGGATGCCTGATACAATAATACAATGTAGTCAATTAAGATACATGGAATTGACTACCTTCAGACACTCATCAAAGGTTCTATGGTATTATATGGTGGAGCCTATAGGATATGGAGAAGTTTTAATTGAATGAAAATAGATAAATGCAAAGAAGAAAGAACTTAAGATGATTGGAAGAAAAATTAGACACCATGTTGATGTACGCTATAAAGGTGATCCTACCTAAGAAAAATAACGATAATAATTTTAAGCATAATAAAAGAAAGTCAAATTTGGAACATAACATTAATTGGTGCCAACATGTATTAAGATAATGTTCGTAGCATACCTAAATATTTGTTCAAAATTGAAATGGACAATGATCATGTTCTTATAATCTAAACCATAGATATACTACGAGTTTGCTTTTAACGTTAGGATGTTAATAGTATTTGAATTTTTTTTGTCAAACCTTTTATATACAACCCAATAATAAAAGTTTAAGTTTTCCACTTCTCTTAATTTTTTTTCTAAAACAATAACCAATATAATCATAAAAAAGAAGCCTGGAACCTTCATTTTTTACTACTTCTGTGACTAAAGCTAGAGACATATTTACACATTCTAAGAGATTATTTGTTGTTTTCTTTTCATCTCATACATTTCCAAGGGTCCCGGCAGTGTAAGAAGAAGGGAAGAAGAAAGCACCAACCGAACAGATCTCGTGGGTTTCATTGATATAATCAAAGAGTTGCAAGTTGTGTTAGTCACATCAAATTGTCACGCCAATTTCTAGTCTTGATTGGTGTTCCTCCTACGGAAAAATAATGCTGCTTCAATTCCCCTAAACAAATCCCAACTCAAGAGAATTTCAACTAACAGATAAACCTTTGCATGCTGTAATGCTTATGATCCTCGTACACGACAATACCAATGCATTATTAGCACTTCCTTTGCATTTATCGATCCTGACACGGCCAACTAGCTAGCAAATAGCAACGGAAGCTCTCGTTTACGATGGTTTGTTTGAACAGAACCCTGTTGATAGAAAAGTCAAAATATGCATGCATAACATAACACGACAATAAAAGGAGCATTATAAGCACACGTATAAGTAAATACTGATCAATGATCATATACTTTTGACCCTTTCCATAGAAAAATACTGTTGGGTCAGTGACCAAGTGGAACACGTCAGTAATGTCAGCGGATATTCAAGGCCTCAAAATCATTATTTTTGTGGATAGTTTGCACTGAAATCTGCTACTAGTTTATTGTCGTATATTCATTCCCTTTATCATTCTTTTGAATGTTTACTGCTGAAAAATTAGCAAAAGACAGCGGAAAGAAAAAAATTACATTTGTTCTTACCTCGTAACACCTCACATCAGCTTCTACCCATTTAGGGTTTTAGCCCACAGAATTAAATAATGAATACCGTCTCTTTTTTCCTTCTTACCATACAATGCAGATTCTCATGGATTTTACTTTGATGAAGAAGTTAAACTGAACAATATAATAATTTGGCATTACTTAGTCACTTACATTCCAATAATGTTCAGATCATTGTTTATTTCTATCTCCCCTCACTATTTCTTTGCTTACATCGGACAAATACTAGATTCTAACTACTAAACACAAATAAATTAAATATATAAATCAAGAGTCGGCAAGAACCGAGCTTCACAATAAATCACACTGATTTCTGCACGGACCATGTGCCAGAAGGTAGTTTCTTGAAACCGTTTTTCCTCATTTTCTCCTAAGATTATTAGAAGGAAAGAAAACTTAACCTAATATATTCAGAAAATTACAAGTCTTGCCACAGTATTATTTTATTTCCCAAATCATACAAAGTTGACACTCATTTAACGGAGTAAAGTGGTACACATGGCAGTCTTTGGCACTTGCCAGTAATCCCTAAAGCAAATCTTTCTGTTTGCTTTTTCCTTTTCATTATGTCTTATTATTATACATACACAAATCAGGTGGCCAAAGTAAGTAATCTTATTCATAATAATAATAATAATAATAATAATAATAATAAAAAAAAAATATTATTATTACTGTTGTTGTTGACCAAGATGAGAAGTGAACCTACTTCACTCTTCCTTTTTCTTTTTTGGTGGTGGCCATGTTCTCTTATTTGATGCTAATTAAGAGAACGATACTCTCTTCTAAAACAGAAATTCATAAAATCAGTTGAGGTAAGAATTACTAGTAACTCATTAACTGCAAGCTTCTTGCAAGCCATAATAATTCATCTATAAATCAAAATTCAATAGAGAAACAATAAGTTTGTTTAACAATTTTTAAGATGAAGCTAACGAGAAAATAAGCATCATGCAAGACTTTCAATTTAAAATGATCATCATTCACATATAAAGTGGACAATGATTACACTTTTTGCCTGTGTTCTGCAAAGGCATGCATGCTTTTGTAGCATTAGTTAATGTTTGTTTTGCTAATCAACAAACACCTACAATAGTGTTAGTGTAATTTGACCAAAAAGGAGGAAAACTCTGAAATGGTAGAAATCAGAGTTATATGGCGTACACTGTCTTGTATTCATTCTCCGATCCTGACATCATTGACATAGACATTGACTGCCTACTGCTCATTGTTGTCCTAAGACTTCGCAATCTTGAGGCCTCAAGGCGGTGAGCAATCACCCAATAACAGAGTGTTCCCAACGTTGCTGCCATAATCACTGTCCCTAGAGCTGTGGCTGCTATAGCCAACTCTTTATGATCTCCAACAATTATGTATGACATAGCAATAAACGCCACAGAAATTAGCACACAAGCTACCCACATCAACTTATTTATTACTGCCGTCATTTGTCTCTTTGCTTTCCTCTCAATAACAACCACTGATGTTTGGACAATCACAACAGCCAATGATATGAAGAGGGCAGTAGAATCAAAGATTATGAATATCTGGAATCCAATATCGGGAGCAATATATGCTTCTCCAGGAGACATTATAGGAGAGAGTTTATCTTGTTGCTCAGGATACTGGCCCGGGACATTAAATATGGCAGCAAAAGCCACTGTTGCAATTAGGACCGCAACAATAGTGTTAGAGTTGATTGCATTGTTAAGCCCCTCAGTGTGCATCTTGTTAATTCGCTTCGCTATACCTTGCATGCGTCTCTGTGTTTTAAAAGTGTGTTCCAGCTGGTTATGAACCCCACTTTTTATGTCACTCACTGTTCGTTTGAGCTCAAGAGCTGTGTTTGTATTAGGTGACTTGATGGACTTGGCACTTTGAGCCCCCCGGTGTTGCAGAAAGTTGGAGATTTCCAACCGACCATTTTTCTCTGCAGTATCTAAGGCAGTTTCTCCAGATTTGTTAATAACATTTGTGTCTATTTCTCTGCAATCTAGTAGCTTCTGAACAACCTGCAAGATTAGTACCTATATATTAAGTTTACTTACTATGGTTGCAGAATGTAATCAAACTGTTTAAGTTAATCAATTCAGACAGAAGTTAAGCTAGGACTAATGCAGATTGTTGAGGATATTAAAATTTACAATGTAAGACTTAAATAACTAACCCCCCAAAAAAAGGCAGTTTAAACAAGTTGTTATATTTCCACCCTCTCATTTACCATATCACAAGATTATGCTCGCATTTGTAACACTAGTGACACAGTGCCAGCCACCACGGGCACTGAAGTTAGTTTCTCTTATTTCAACCAGGACACGACACAAACAAACATCTACCTTTGGAAAAATCTCCGTTTTAAATTTTAATTACTATAAAGTGCTGATAGAAATATTCCATCTGTTAAGCAATGTTATAAAAACCAGACCCTTTCTGAAGTATCAAAGAAAGAAAGCGTTCTTGAGCTAATAAACAAATTTATTTTGTTCATGATCTTTGATGATGAAGAACTCTAGAATTTGATGGCAAGGGGAAGCACAAGTTCAGTTGACGCAGAACAACACATCATCAGTACTTTCTTAAGAAATAAAACATAAAAAGGAAAGCATTTTCCTACCAGTAGACGACCCTTCCGGGTTGCTATATGCAGTGCAGTGTTTCCCTTGGCGTCCACCATATTAGCCAAAGATGAATTCAGTTTCACAAGATCATCCACCAGCTCAAGATTCTGTCCTTTAACTGCCATATGGAGTGCTGTCTGCCCCTTCTTATCCATTCTCACTGCAATTTCAGGTTCTTTGTTCAGAAGGGCCTTGACTATCTCTACATGACCATTTCTTGCAGCAGAATGCAACACAGTTTTCCCATTGCTTTTCGCAATAGTCACCAAGCTGCTACCATTTTCCAAGAGAAAATTGACTACCTCAAGATGTCCTTGTGCTGCAGCAGTATGCAACGCAGTAGTGTTTGACAGATCAACAGTCATTGAAATTTCAGGAATAAACTCCATGAGGACCTTCAATATCTCTGCAAACAAGTAAAAGTGAAAATCATTCAGACAAGTTCAAAGTTTAAATTGATAATAATGATATAATTTAGAAATAAGAGTCTATTAAACCTAAAAAGCTAGCATACGCAAAGATTGTGGCAAATTTGAAAAAGAAAAAGTACTTAAACCTTATATAAATAATACATATTGGGTATCAAATCAGTACATGACCAAGATTCTTGACAAATTAAGCAAGAATTGTTAAAATATGCATCATAACATTCCTAAAAAGTGAACTTAAATTACTGCAACAATGCGTGTATGCTCAAATGGGTTTAGCAAACACCCTAATCTGGTATGGCAATGTCAATTGGACCAACATACAATATGTAGTAAAGTAACAAATAGTAAGGATCCTAGACCTACCCAAGTGTCCATTCTTAGCAGCGATGTGGAATGCATCGAATCCATTTCGAGCTTTGAAGCCGGCCAACCCAATATCACAGTATCTAATCAATTCCTTCACTATATCAAGATGACCATTTTCAGCCGCAACGTATAAGGCAGTTTCACACGAGTTGTTTCTCTTTGAAAGAAGCTCCTTTAATTCTCCCTCTGGACTCTGAGAGGTGATTTCCCGAACCAATTCTAAATTTCCAGCTCGAATTGCAGATTGTAGGGGAGAATCACCCCGTATACCTGTCAATTGTTTCTTCATCATCTTTTTCAACGTATCTTTACGACTTCACTGGAGCTCCAATTTATCAAGTTTACATTTCCTCAAGACGTACCCAACTTACAACTATTGATTCTCAATTCACCAAGCAAAATTGTGAAGGCAATTCAAAATTGTACTGAACTGGGTAAGCACTCAAGGTCCAGTTGACTCCAAAACTCATCCTAGCCTCTGCAGAGTTCACAGTTCAGACTTCACTTCTTCTTGCTTCTAGCTTCTGGTACATAGAGAGGTCACAAAAACAAAGTTAAAGGGTAAATTGATCCAAAGCATAATCTTTTTCAGGAGGGGTGGAAGGAAATATTGATTCAACAAATCCATAAAATCATCTTTAGAAAAAAAAAGAAAAAAATCAACTCAATAAATGGGTAAGCAAGCAAAAAATAATATTTAATTGAAGTGAAAAGAAAAGAACAACTAACCAATAGTTGATGAATAAGACAAGGTCGGGTTTATATGGTCCTCTTCCTAAGACATCTCAAACTGAATAGAGAAATAGTATTAATAAGAAAACTTCAAAGGGAGGTTGAATGAAGTTGAGGTGGGAAAAGGCAAAGAAGCAAATGAAAAACCTTCTCCCCAGTGTTCAACGGAGGAAAAAGGTAACAGCTTTGTGGAACAGTTCAAGTATGCTTCAAAAGAGATAGAAAAGAAAAGTAATCAAGAGGTGAAGAACAGAAGAAGAAGAAGAAGAAGAAGAAGAACAGTGAATGGAGGAAGAGTGCGGAAAACGCGGAAAACAAAATACAAGAGTTAGGTCCAGTTTGGTAGTTTGAACATTTGCATATAATAGAATAGAATGCAGTGGTCCCATGACATGAACACGCATAACATGCAATATGATGTTCGATAGTTGACTGCATCTTCCACACTGAATAGGAACATCTGACGTTTCCATTTTTTTTTTCCTACTCGTGTTTAAAAACAATCTAACACCATTTAATTTATTCATTCAAAGCTACAAGAGATATTACCTAACAATAAGAGAAATATCTATTACAGTAAAGTAGGGCAAATAATGAAATCAGAAGTGAAATATTTGAATAAAATACACAACTTTTTTTTGTGATTTTTACTTAACATGTTCTCTTGTAATTTGTAGGATATTTTTTTTAAATTCTTTAATAACGGTTCTAAAAATTATATTAAAATATAGAAAGGTAAATATCTATATAAATATAGAACTCTCTTAAATAAATAAATAAATCTATAAATCATCACATATTTAATATAGATAAACAAACTTAAATTTAATAAATTAGAACTCGTAAACATGTATAATATAAATATATAATGAAAGATTTCTAAGTTTACATGTAAATATTTATTTTTAACAATATTTAAAATATAATATTGACAAACTTATCTCCTTTTATCTAATATAGTGGTAAAGAGACTATCATGATTTTGTAAATATACTTATTAAATAATTCCTATCAAAAATTGATATATAATCATATTTAAAGTTTACTCACTATGAGTATAATGTAGATGCACTTAAGGTAGTTAATTGCAAGAACTTTTTTCATGTCATTCCTCTAATATATTCATTTATATTTAAATACTTATTGAAGTTATAATTTCATTATACTTAAATAAAAAATCTAAACTAGTGTTTAAGTGTCTAAATTTTTAAAGAAAAGAGAATCAATTTAGCCTCTTCGTTACTAACTCTAACTTAAACAAGGAAACTTATCTTTTGAGTAACAAGAAGATGTTTGGATGATAATGCTCTTAAAGGAAAACTAGAGAAAAATAACTTAGGATATAATTTTTTTAAATAAATAAATTTTAAATATATATATATATATTAAATTAATATTAATATTTATTCATTCATTTTAAATTTTCTCATTTTATTTTAAAAAAATTGCCCCTTGCAATATAGTTTAATTATCTTAATTAATATATTAATTTTTAATATTAAACTAACTATACCTAAGAGTAAGACCTAAAAAAGCAGGAATCTAAAACTAGTAAAACAAAATCCAAAATAATATAAAATAAAACTATATTGTAAGTATGCATTAAAAATTTTAAATTACTTATTTTTAATTTGCAGCAAAAATTGTTTGCGGATATGAGTTTTCTGTCATCTCTAATATTAAATCATATAATACAATAAAATAGAAAAATAAATATAATGAATTTAAAATAAAATGTTTAAGGTGAGGAAATAATACTAATAATTTATTGTAGGATATAAACGATTACAAAGTTGTTGTTAGTAATGGGCGGATGTGGCTGAGCCGCTTTTGAAATTATGGTCTTAATAAAATGACTGTATTTTAGTCATCATCTAATACTTCCTAACGGTATAAGTGATTTTAAAATTGATTTCTCCTCCTTTCAAAAGTAAAAGTAAATATTCAGATAAATAATATCGAAATTGAAAAGTCCAAGATTTCGATTTGGAACAGGATAGGTAAGGAGCAATTGCTGATAACATAAAGAAGTGCATGATACTCGTTTTAAGAAATAATTATTATTTTGTATTCAACAACTTAGTAACCTGATTCCAATGATAATCTGACACGTGTTATAAAAAAAAATAAAAAAGACACTGATACTTCAATACTTTCTCACTTGATGAGGTGTAAAGTTCATTGTTGGTATATGAATAAAAAAAATTAAATAACTAATAATTGTGGAGAAAACGCTTAAAGCTTCTACCGATATTCATTGACTACAAGGTAGAGATACAGAACGAGGGAGATTAAGAGTTTGAGACTTCAAGAATCATAATTATCAATATCAAGAAAAAAAAAAGAACATGATAAATCTAAGATAAAATGTTTTAAATGGTATAAAGTTGGTCACTGTAATGTAATTCTAAATGTTATATTAGATTTTATCAGAAAAAGACCAAAAGGTCAAATCTAACAGACATAGAA
>Ga0099825_1005706_pt1 | contig 15871 bp, 1 predicted proteins | sample SiratroredBW_FD_76838 | JGI IMG/M metagenome (GOLD analysis project Ga0099825, IMG submission 76838) | Root nodule microbial communities of legume samples collected from California, USA - Siratro red BW | ecosystem: Host-associated > Plants > Roots > Nodule | place: USA: California | collected...
TATATATATATATATATATATATATATATATATATATATATATATATATATATATATATATATATATATATATATATATATATATATGTATATATATATGTATATATATATATATGTATATATATATATATGTATGTATCTTATGCGCTCTACTAATTTCTTGAGATACCAGATAAATACAGAACTAACCTGAGACTTGGAGTTTTGGCAGAATTCCCCGAAAAAACACTTGAAAGAAAAAGGAAATAAGAAAAAAGTAAATCAAATAATAATAGAGTGTGATGATGTAAAATTATTTTCATTATTCATGCAACAAGGAGTGGTGTGAGAAGAGGGATAAAGGAGAAGAGACGCAGGTAAAGTATAGGTTTGAGACAGTTATGCGTGTGCGCCTTTGAGCCTTGATCTTGACTCGGTTTTTTGTTGACTAGTTGACCCAACAAGCCAAAATTTCCCTACTACTACCACTCTATTATTATTGCATTGTCTCACTTGCGACCAACCTATCTATTTTTGCCACGTCATATTACAGAACCTGCTAACGAAAGATGTGATGTCGTGGATGTTTTGGATGTATGTCGCATTGAAGTTGCAGTGACGATTACGCTGCAGCTACAGTGTCTTCCGTGAAAGTGGCGCCAACTGCAATGGTAAGGACCCATATTTTTTTTGGTGCTCTTATATAGGGTGAAATAAATTAAAACTGATAATTAAATTTAAACTTCTGTTGAAACTTTTTATTTATTTGATTATATATATTATATATATTATGTGGTGTATGTGTTTTATATGGGTGGTGTAAATAATGAATAGAAATTGAGTTTTGAGTCGGTGTACTTTATTAGAATTGGGTTTTTAGTTGTTTGGGGCCTTAAGTGGTTCGGTTATCATGTGGGCTAAGCAATAGATAAATAAAACCCTTAGAGTGGAAACGTGAACTTAGTAACTTAGTAAGTTTTGGGTGTATAAAATTCCTTCTTATTTTCATCAAAATAGTAGTTTCTCCTCTTCTTATCATCTTTCTTTTCCTAACACCCTTCCTTCTAACTCCAACGTCATGAAAATCCCCAATTAAAACACATAATGCATAATAATATATATATATATATATATATATTGTAATTCAAAAAAAATTCTCTTTATAGAAAATTAAAACATAACAAATTACATTTATATATATAAAAAAATAAGATTTTTTGGAAAAATTTTTAAAATTGTAATTGGTCAATTAAGAGCATTTTCCATAATACCATCTGAACATTGTCTGCTGTGTATATAATAACACGATTATTATATATAAAAATAAACATACAACACAAACAAAAAATGGTAAGCTAGTAATTCAAAATATTTCAATTAATCTTAAATAAACACATGTATACATCATTTAACACATAACAATCAATTGAGAACAACTATCATCCAACACAAGACATCAAATAATATAAATAGACTCAATTCTAAAGATTCAGTCATACGAACTTCCTTCAACTCTCACCACTTAATTATAATGCATATCCTATTACTTCTCAACACAAATGTTTTCTTTCCTTTAAACACTGTGTCTACACATCACATACAATTCATATCATACATCATCAGTTTTCATTCATCTGTTCATTCATTTTCCATTTCAATTCCAATAATTTCAAGAAAACTTCACTTTATATAATTGTTCAATATCAAATACAATTTCTCAATCAATCATGTATAAAGACATATCCACAGGTAATACCTATTGAAAGAAGTTAAGAAAATCCATCACATATTACTTTTCATGCATTTAGAATAAGCTTTTAGAAACAAGGGTCATACCTGACCTAAGCACCTAGAAAACAAGTATGTCAAGTTTGAAATCTCAACCTTTAAAACCTATCAAAGTCTTATCATAAGTCATATTCAATCTATCAAACAACAATCAAAAGTTCTTAAATGCTACTTTCTAACATCATTACTCAAATCAAAGTGAATTAATCACAACAAACCAAGATAAACAATCAAACTCATTCAATGCTTAAAGACCAATCAGAAAGTCTTGAGCACTAATAATCACATATTTAAGTCTTCTATCTTAGAGTTTTATTTGAAAATAACTAACTAGTATAAAATAAGTTACTAGCTTCTACGACCATTCCTCTAATATCTGATACTAATCCAAAACTCCAGGATTCTAGAATAAGTTATCAAAACAAAACCAAATTTCAGTATAATCTTAATTAAGTTGAGAGAAATACTTTTTTCAACTATCCTTACTAAGATTGATGACAAAAACTTAATAAAATATAAAGAATAAAGGGTCTTTAAAGCAAATAAAAACTTATTCTATTTGATATTCTGATTGTTTAGAAATGACCCTAGATATCTCAGCTACTACAATAATTAATCAGATTTTGAAATAAATGAAATATGGAGTGAAAAATTAGAAAGAAGGAGAACTGGAGAGAGTGAGAGAGAGAAGAAGAAGAAAGAAAAAATGGCGGTGCAGGGGTAGTTTGTTTTTCTTTTAAAACTTATTATGCCTTACATTTATTTTCTTTATCAAAGTCTCTAAGGTAAATACCTATTCCCCCTAAGAATAGATTTTGGAGTCTACAATCTTATGGAGAGGAAGAGTATAACATCGCTTTGAGATAAGTTTATTCTTTCTTTTCCTTTTGAAGGCACATGCAAGGGTTACGTTTTCATATGTAAAGGGATTTTGTGATTTTAAACTCGATTCATAAGGTTGAATGGTTAGATTTTGGACTTTCAAACGGTTTAATCATCATTCTTATTCGAAACATAAATCCCTTAAAGTAGAAAGAAGTTAAGGTAAGGAAAATTTATAAGATCCAAGTTAGGTTATAAATATTTCGGGAGTATATATTGAAATTATTATGTTACACGTAAAGAATGTACAAATTCAATTTGGTAGTGTTAAATTGTGTGAGATTTAGAATACTTGGAAACTTTTGAATAAGCTTTGGGGTATGCACTGGTTTGGAGAAATCTTTTGTGTTGGAAATACGAGTTTAAGTGGTTAAAGAATTGCAAATTACTTGATGTTGAGTGTATTATGATTTTTTTTATATACGCTTCTGATTTTTTTCGATAACTTTCTTTAACTTTTGATTTTATAGTAGTTATAATAATTAAAAGTTGAAGGAATGATGTTAGAACTTGGTGCATAAAGACATATGATATTGAATGGTCGTTAAGTTCTTGGTTGGTAAGGTTAAATTTAAGTTATGAAATAAAGTGTTAAAATAGCTAAATCATATCTGGAATTTTTCTTGTTGAGTGATGTTTTATGAAGAACTATGGATCTTTATTTTGATACTAATTTATACTTGAGTTATTACTTAGAGACTTATTAGATTAGGATGATAACTTCTACATGAATTCGCAACTAAACTTAATGGACCATATAACTTTCTCGTAAACAACAATATGTAGAGAATTGATATGTTTGGAAGCTATGAGTTTTTTTAGAAGACTATTATATGTTAGTTTTGTTTTAGTTTTGTTTTACTCAGAAGTATAATGACCAAACCTTGTTTAGGATATTTCTTTATCTTATATTATATAGTTTACTAATCTAAATACTTACATTTTATATGATCATCTTAAAATATTCTACTTTTGTAAAATATTTAAGTGACATTTATTAATAAACAATCAAATATTTTAGTAAAAAGACCAGATTTTGAAGTAATTTTAATATTTTAAAATAAATTATAATTATTTTATCTAAAGTAAAATGTACACTTTATTGAGAATAATTATGTTATGGAACAAAGAGTGGATGTACACTCTTTATATTTAATAAACTATAATAATACTTTTATTTCCCATAGATTATATACATGTTAATCTTTATTGTTGAGAAAATTATATACATTAGTTAATTTTTATGGTTAAGAATTTGTAACTAATATTTTTAAACACTATAACACTGGACCAAGATCTCTTACCCTTAGTACAATTTGAATTAAGTTACATTGTTGGGTTTGGCAACAACTCTCATGGTTTAGGAGAGAAATTTCATTGTTTTAATTCATTTTTACCAATTAATTTGAATTTATAGTCCATTTTTTTACTCAACGTTAAAAAAGCCTAAAGAATCATTTGTTTCTATCCTTTGTTCTCAGCTCTCTAACTTGGGAAAGCTCCATTTCTTAGTATGAACTTCCTAATTTATTTCCTTTCCTTCAATAAAATGTGAGATTTTTCTATTCATTCTTCTTTCTCTTCACATTACAAAAAGCAGTTGTTTCATTTGTGTGTAGTTACTTCTATTCAAGATTAGTAAAGAAAAAGTTTAAGTTTTAAAAATTGAAGATTTATGGGCTTTTTGTTGATATGTTAATTATTATTTTTCTTTTACAAAAATTTGACCTCTTAAATGACATTCATTCATGAAGGTTGTGTATTAAAAATAATTTTTTTTTTTTTTAAGTTTTCATCTCATAATATATCACAATGACACTACTCTATTGTATATAGGTAGCTGAGATCTATAAGTAAATTTTAAATTTAAATCATTATCCTTATAAGGTTTGTATTTATTTATATATTATAATTTGTTTTATATAGTTTATGGTTTATGTATGTTCTTCAATAAATCTTCTCACTTCAAAATTTGGGTATTTTGAGCATGAGACTAAAGAAAAATTCAATAAGAATAAGATGAAGTTCAATAAACTTTATTAAGGTAAATTCTAAATAACTTTACCATTTTAAAAAATTAAAATTTAAATGTAATTCAATATAAAAAAAATTGATTTATAAAATGAAGTTTACATCTTCTTATATATTATAAATTGACTTTACTTCTAGTTAATATATGCTTTTAGTTAATATATATACATATATGTAATTAAAATTTAAATGTAGTTTAATATAAAAAAAAATTGACTTATAAAATGAAGTTTATATCTTCTTATATATTATAAATTGACTTTACTTCTAGTTAATATATGCTTTTAGTTAATATATATACATATATATATATATACATATGTCCAAGCAGATAAAACAATCCTTTTAGACTTCAAAGCCTCAAAGGTTTTAACAAATTTAATATTAATATATTATTATAAAATTAAAAAATATTTAATTTTAAAATTACACTTAAAATTAATTTTAAATTAAAAATTTAAAATATATTAATTGACTTTAAGTTTATATAAATACTATAAATATTCTTTATATTGGTATTATAAATATTATTTAATGGACAATATTTTTGAAACTTTTTTATAATAAATTAATAGTATTTTTTTAAAAAAATTGAACAATCAAGGAATCCTAAATATTAAAATTTTATATCTCTTTCTAATATTTCATCAAATTGACATTAGTTATTTATATGTCCTTTCATTCTTTGGCTCTTCCACTTATCTCCTTCTCTTATCTGACATCTTCACTTATCTTCTTTCTTTCTCTAACTCTTTCATTCCTTCTTATGTATCTTTGTTTCAATTTGAGTGTTTGATTTTCATTAGGTCATTATCCAATTTCATTTTTTTTTATCATTCTTGGTTGTGTATTATGCTCGTGTCTCTATTTAGAGACTTGGAGTGGTAGATTGAGGAATTGAAGTTTGTGTTTACTTTTGCTTTGAGTGCATCAATATTTGGTAAAAATAATATCCTATTAATGAATTTATCTCAAAATCATATTATTTTTTACATTATTATTTAATTAATTTCAAAATAATTTGTACATATTCAAAGGAATAGCATTACAAATTTAAAATTTATAAATTACATTTAAAGGCTTACCAAATGACAATAATGAAAGATAAAAAGAGACCAAAACAAGATACTACAATCAAGTTCTTTATTTTAGCAATCAGGTTCTATTTTTTCCAACTTAGTCTTTTATATACTTATAACTTATATTTATTGTTATAAATATTATATTTTTTAATTTTATATCAAAATATACAAATATGTCAATTAGAAGATATGTATCAGGTTATTCAAAACTTAAAAAAATTGAGCTTTTTGTAAAATCACGAAAAGGAACTATGGAAAAATTTATAAAAATAAACAAAAGAATGAATTAGTTTGTTAGATCAACTTAGATTTGTTTTGAGAATTAAATATCTTAAAAGAGATTATAAAATTGAAAAACGATAAATCAATTGACATTCTTATAAATTCTTTTTTAAATGGATATATAATATATGGAATAATATTAACAATCATGTCTCAACAATTTAAAGAATGGAGCATAAAAAACTAAACACATGATTCATAAAACTTTTAGGTTTGAGTTTTAACAAGGGATTAAGATATCAAAAATCTTAATTAAGCTTCTAGTAATTTTAGGCTAAATTTTCATTAGAATATGTGCTCTTATAAAATCAGTGACTAAATTTAATTTTTAAATATTATTAAATCAATATGAAGTTAACCAAAGTTATTAAAAGTCATTAACAATGAATTAATAAGTTTGGGAAAAAGTTAATTAAATAATGAAGCTAATTTAAACTCTTTTTAAGCATTATTTAAACATATGTGGGCAACATAGTAATTTTCCTATTTTCAAAACATTAAATTATAGTTCAAATAAACTAATTAGGGTCATATTTGAAGAAAAAATATATTTTTTATTAAATTATGTACTAGTAAGGAAATTAAAACTGTAAACCCACCATGGGTAAAAATAGTAACTTCACTAATAAAAACCTTTAAAATTTCAGTCAATGTGTCACAAAATCTTGATATATTTTAGAATTTTTATAAATAAATAAAGTAAAAATATGTAAGTCTCTTAGAATAAAATTTTGAAATAAAGATAATAATATTAAAATAACAGACTATTATATAATTATAAAAAACATTATAACAAAATCCAGACTCATAATAAAATAATATTTTGAAAATATTAATTATTTAACAAATATTTTCTAGAAAAAAAAAATCTTAAGTAGATTCACAGATAAATTGTATAGTTAAATTTTATGATGTGTATATCACTCACAAAGTTGAATAAATCAAATAAAAAGAAAAATTATCATAAAAAATATGATAAATGTAATAATGTTTTCTAAATTTTTAAGTACAACTCTAATGATAATTTAGGTATTGTGTAGTGCCACATGAATGTCATTGTATTATTGAGAGCCGTATATACTTTTTTCTCAAATTCCTAAAAAAATTTAATGGAATACATCCTTTAAAATAATAAACTTCCAGAACCTATAATGAACATAAGTAGTTGAATTTTATAAAGTTACCAAAATACTTAAGGCTTTAAATTCATTTTGGGTTTTATAATTTCGCAAATGTGTAATACTTATAATATTTTTTAATTACATATTAGACTCTTCAATTTTTAAAATTAAATAATTTTATTCAATTTAATTATTAACAGAAAGTACTGGTATATTCACCACAAAAAGTATTAAAATTTATTGTTAAAATCTTACTATTAATATTCTATATAAAAAAATAATATTCGATATTATTATCACTTATAAACATGTGATTTTTTTGGCAATTAAATGATGTATAAACAATTACCTAAAACTACTTAATTTTAAAAAATTGGATGTCCAAATCTATGATTAAATAAAATTATACATTTACAAAACATATGGACTAAAAATGAATTTAAGAACGCGCTTAACTGTAATCTTCTCACGTCCCAGTCACAGCTCCTGTTAATTTGCCCTTCCTTTTCATGAAATCATGTAGAATTCGTTGTATCCTTAACCATAATTTTCCACTAAATTACTTTATAATCATTTTAATATTGCTGGTTAGTTGGGATTAGAGAGTGGTGCCTTTTGGGGTCTCATTCAATTCATATTAACTTCATTAAGACACAGTACTAATATAGTAACCAACTGATAATGCGGACCGAATTGAGATTAATTAAGAACTTAATGATGCCTTTGAACACCTTTGAATGATTAATTCAATGAATATGAAATTGCATTATTTAAGTAAGAGATCATTGGAATCTCTTATTTAAACTCGAAGGGGAATATGATTCTTCCGAATTGTAGAAATATTTGTATGAACAATAAATTTTGTGAAGCATCTCATTCACCATATGAATCTATGTCTCACTTGTTTTTCTATTTGGTAGGCCATCCCATGGCTGCTTGATAGATATGACTCAAATTATTTTAGATTTTGCCAAGAATTTTGGTTTTTATAAAAGAAAATATGCATGGCACTTGTGCTGCTTGATTCTTGGAAGAGAGAAAAGTTTAGATACGGTATGATAGTGATTGAATAGGAAAAATATAAGTATTAATAAGTGTTTTGTAATGTTATCATATCTGAATATGATTAATTTTTTTTATAAATAGGAAGGGTATAAATATAATGTTTTAAACGTATGTTTTACTTCTTGAAAATATTTAAATTGGTCTTTTGGATAAGATGTGCCTCTCAATTTGACATTCATGTAGTTGAGATATGAAAATTATATCAGAGGCTAAATATAAAGTTATAAACAATTTATTTCTCCTGAAAAAGCACCTGAAATGGGGGGAGAGGAAGTTTTCAAACATGTTTTTAAACTTGATGAATAAACATATTTTAAAACTAATGATCATAACTGATAGCAAAAGATGCAGGTATTATAGAAGGTTAATGCAATGTTTCTAACCAAAAATGGTTATAAAAGTTCCTATTTATATATATTATTTTTTACTCTTAACTATGAAGATAAAATACGCAAGAATAAATGTTTAGCGTGAGTATAAAATTTTAACATTTGATTCCATTATAATGATTTCAAATAACTACTAATGTAACTTATTTAAAAAATATCTTATAAAATTATGATATATTCAATATTTTGACACCTAATTTTTTTTTCTCAACTACTTTATTTTTCAATTTCAAAATCTATTCAATATATTGTTTCTATCCACTTTATATTGTATTTTTTTAGTCTACCATTAAGTAGTTATGATATTACTTGTATGTTTTCAAAGGAAAACACTGAAAAAAAAAATCAACTTTAATAAATAATGTAATTTCTTATCATTAAATATGCCATCTTCTTGATTTTTACTTAACGTAGTACTTTCGATTCATATTTAAACTTTTAACATCTTATTCGAATTTGAAATAGTTTCAACACTTGCATTGAAAACCAATACACATACAATGGCATGTATACAAGAATAATTGAATTTTATATTTTCAATTTAATGGAATTTTGCATGTAATTTCATTAAATAATCAACTAAAATATTTTCTCACTTATAACAATTTCATCTATTTAAGTAAAATTATTTTTGGTGAAAAAGATAGTCGTTTAGAAAATAACGTGGTCATATATGATATAGAAGAAGCTTGTCAAAGAGAGATGCACATTCCAACCTCATGCCATATAGAAAAAATCTTTGCCAAAAGAGAGATGTAAATTAAATTGATGAATAAAGATTAAAGAATGAGCAATTTGGTGGAATAATTGGATATAAATGAGGTGCAAGACAAACATAGCATAATACTAGGAACCTCAATTTATTTTACCCTGTGCATCCTAAGAAAACATGTATGTAGTCAAAAAGAAGATAGATTGACTTTATGAACATAGAAAGTTTGTGTTTTTTAATGACAATTATGATAGAAGACTTAGTCTTTAGTGAAAATTATAATGGACTGAGCTAGCCGACTTAAGAAAATTTCTTTGACAAGGACAGAGTACAAAGATATAATTTGGCATAAAAAATGTTGTAATAAAAAATTGGGGGGTTTGAATATGAACATGTGGACTAATAAAAATTTTAACCTAGGCAGCTACTCTGTTCCTAAAGAATCCAGTGAGGTTTTAATGTAGAAGTCAGTCTCAATAGTCGTAATCTAGCTAACTAATATGTTTCTGTCCCTTATTTTATGCTCAACAAATCTAGTCCTCTTCATAAATTTATTTGAGGTTATATTCTGTCCATCAAACCTACCATTATTAAATAACCCATCAATAAAACATGATTTAATAATATAATTTGAAAGCTTCTAAAGAAGTATGCCTTGAATCATGGTATAGTTAAATGGATTTGGTAGAGAAAACATGTTATGTGGAAGAGATAACAACAGCAAAACTCTTATGACTCTTTCAAAATATAGATACTAAAATAGTACAAGGTTAAAGGATTGCAGCCATTCTAAATTTCTAAGTTGCTATAACTTTTTCATTTGGAGCTTATTGCAACAGATGACTGTGAATTTAAAATTGCAGTTTTGTTACCATCTTCTTCTTATTATAGAGTAATGAACAAATACGATTAAGACGGTTGTAATTGTTGTCATGTTATGGTTGTAGTCATCTAAATAATCTTAACATTGTAAATAAATTACAGTTATGATTTCATTGCATTTTTTTATGTGGATAAATGTGATTTATCACATTTACAATTGTCACAGACCATTGTTTGAGATCCTAAAACTGATATAAACTCATCCAATGTATGGAACTTTTCAAATTGTAATCTTTGCAAAAGAAATTGAAGATAGGATTGACGAAGAATATGTATTCAACTACTATTAAGATCATCTCTTAAGATTATGTAATGTTTAATAATAAATGCAATAGTTACTATGACTTAACAACAGTGACTTGAGTGAGCAAGCAATTAATAAGAATAACAAAAACAGGAAACTATTGCTGATAAAAAAAATAAGAACATGAAACAACCACAGAAAATTAAGAAAATATCAAAAAACTATTTGACATTTTTGCATAGCTTTGTAAACATTGAATTATTTTGTGTAAAACAATGGAAACCATAACATATACTTAAGACTTAGGATCACAATGCTATTTTGACAAAAAAAAAAATATATCAATTTCTAATTCCTTAAGAAAACGAAACTAAATTTCTTGATTAAATTTCCAATTTCTCACTGAATCCAATCTACAAAGTTTGCATTAAGAATTAAGGTTTCAAATGTTATCAAATCAAATACTATCCATAACAATGAAATATACTGACTATTGTACTTCAAATTTGGAATTAGATTTCATTTTTCAACCATAAAAAGAAATGAAGAATAGAAGTAGAATTAATTGCATCCAAGAAGAGGAAAAGAGATCATAATCAGAAAAAGTATATGAGATAAGTTTTTCTTTCATTACAATCGAATTCCAACACTTGGAGGATCAATTATGTCTAACCATGTGAAGATCCAAGAAGAAAGGATGAGCATGAAGAAAGTTACCATGGACGAAGGAGAGAGTTTTCACTCTCCATACTTGTTTTTCATCGAACTGTCAAACTAATAATCATCTTTTCTCTCGCCCAACTATAAACTAGCACCTCTAGAGAAAGTTTCTACATCAATTATTGCTTGAGCAAAAATGTTCTTGATTAAGTTAAGGTGAACTGGCTTAGGTGAGTTCTCCTGATACTTTTTTATGGTGTTCTTAACCTGAAGAGCAATTGTGATTCCTTTGAGTAATTAATTATATTGTATGTTCTTTGTAACCTTCCTTGTTTAAGCAAATTTAACTTGCACTCACTTGAGCAAGAAAACAACATGCTTATGTTTTGTCCAAGCTTAGACTTGTTCTTATCTTTGCTTTGCTTTGCATATTGAATCTTCCATTCCTTTTTTCACAAAATGAAGAGACAAAAATACTCTAAAATTGATTGTTAATTGAAACTAATCTAAATTGTCTACAGATTTATTTACATTTTGATAGTTCAATGAGTAACCATGGTTATATTGAGTTGATATTTCAAAGTACATTAGCACTGGGATCCTTTGGAAGTGTCAATACACTGATTGTTATGAAAATTGAACCTCGCTATTCTGAGTGTGAAAGAAAGAACAAGTGGTATAAGTATATATACTGGGATGAAGATTCTGACTTTGTCCTTGAGTTCTTGCCTTCTTCATGTAGCATATTCCTGCAATTAGTATTAGACAGGTAAAACGTAATTTTAAGAAACTTGAACACCCTCGTTCTTAGAATGCAAAGAAACGTTACAAGGGGTTAAAAGCATAGAACAAAGATTAAAAATTAGTGAAATGGCTCAAGAAAAACAGGTACATATATATGCAGTGAAGTGCACTGGAGTGATATTGATTCGGCTCGTCTTAATTAAGGCGACGCTATGTGATTAAACTGATATAGAAAGATGAGCAGAAGCAATACCACGCCAGTCCACTTCTGCAGAATCATTTTCCAAGGGTTCTCATTCTCAAGTTCAGTGGTAGCTAAGCAGATAATGTAAGGCTTAAAGAGTGTTTGGTTTGAGAAGAAAAGGTGCAAAGATATGTGCAATGAAGCAAACAAGAGTGATATTGATTCGGCTCGTCTGAAGAAGATGAGATAACGGTTGAATCAAGATGAGCCGGACCAATATCACGCCGTGTCTACTTTTGCAGAAGGCACTCAGCGAAAGCAAAGGGTGTATGTTGAGGAAAAGAATGGTAAGGTCTATAAATAGGAGTAAGAAAAGAAGCAGTGTGTAGTGAAAAACATATAATGGTTAAGCATCTAGAACACTTATCATGATCAAGATTCACTAGGTCCACTCAACCCCATCAATGTTCTGCATAATGGAGGACTAATTCTTTAGTAGTTAGTAACACGTGAAACTATTATGGAAGTCATTTCAAGGTACCTAGTGGCGATTCCCTCATTCCAATAACTATAAAATATACCATTTTTTTTAAAAGTCACCCAACCATTCAGTGCATTTCTTTCACCACAAGTTTGTTTCTTTTTGAGGTTTTGTTTTCCCCCGCAATACCACTAGCTATCTTTATATGAAGGGTGCTTCACAATGCAAGACTTTAGTGGCTGGGAACACAAACTATGGATATAGAAAAATACTGATTTGGGGGCACCATGGCCTCCAACACATTGACCAACTCATGTTGCCAAAACCAATTATTTATTTCCATGCACTTTCAAGGAAGTAGATGATGATCATGTACATTCTTTTCAGTGATTTATTCTGTAAGCTATCAGTAAGAAGAAAAACACAAGGAATTTTAGAATCTTAGCAATTTGGAGTTGACTTTCATAAAGTTCCAACCCTTCTGTTGCTTTGGATTGGAACCAATTAAAACATAGCTGTTGCAAGCTAGAGACACCAGAATGCAAAGATTTTCATTCATATACGTAAACGTATTTGGCCATTTCAATTTTTTTTTTTTTTTTTACGTCTCTCTTTCTTGTGACCGAATCCCATTTTAGTGGGGTAAAATTATTATACGGGATAAAACTTTTTTTAAATGTTTTATTTAATTACATATTCAACTTTTTAATTCAATTTTATTGATTCAATTAAAATAATCTTGTACCGATTTACACATTATTTTTTCATTATTTCAATTGGAATTCAACTAACGTGTAGAGGTAAGTTTGAAACGTAAAATAAAAATTGAAATCATTGAAAATTAACGCATAAGAGAATATGTATGATAAGTTAAAAATTATTAATATGTTATATCTATTAGTTTTACGATTAATTTATTATAATTATACTTTAATATCTAAATGTATTATTCGTTAGACATTAACTAAGTTAATTTCATTACGTCATCAAATGCCCGCATTCACATGTGGAGTTTTACAAAATATAATAATTAGTAATATCGTGAAGAGTATGTGTATAATTTTAACTATTAACTTTATCTATGCATAAATAAGATTCATCTATCAGTGATTGTTTTAGTTTCTGGAAGAGAAAAACAACTATTGAAGTTGAATATTAATAAAATTGTAAACAATATTAAGTAGTGAAGTAATTGGCATGATTAGATAACGGGTAGAGATTCATTCCATTAAAAATTGACATGATAATGTTCAATAGAGGCACTTCATCCATCTATAATTTTTAAACATTACCTTATAGTAACTTTTAATAAAACGAATTAAATAATCTTAATGGGTTAATATCACATCCACTGAATGTCACCATAGAGGATACTCTTGAAAAATCAACCACAGAAACGACAGAAAGTTGAAGAAAGGATTTTGCAATTTTGGCAAAATTCCATCTCGTACACTGTTAGGTCTGTATCATAAAACTTTATTTTAAGGCACCATCGCAATTATAGTAAATTATTTGTATTACGCGTCTAATCGCTTAATAAAATATTAATCTAAAATTAGGATAAATTGAGAGATAATTTAGACCCATTTAAATAAAATGTTCATTTTTATAATAATGTAAAAAAGCGAAGACTATGCGACTTCATCTAATCTCTTATAAAAACATTTCTATTTTAAATGTGTGTATATATATATATATATTGAATAAATGGGCTTTAGTCAAAATTTTTGGTTGATTTCATAAAATAAGGAAGAGTCATATATAAATTTCCACATTTAAAATTTAACATAAACTCTTTTAACTGGTCAGAAAGGTAAGTAATTCAGACACGAGACGGAATTTTTTAAACCTTACATATTGAATTCTAGAAAAAGACATTTAATGGTAATGTTTTGTGATTTATTAAAATAGGATATGTTTAGGCCAGAATTTCTAAAGAAATTCATAAAAAGTTAAACAAAGATTAAAATTAATTTATTACAACTTAATTCTAATTTGTTATATATATATATATATATATATATATTAATTTTAGTTTATAAAGAAGTTAATTAATTTCTATTTTTTGTTATGAAACTGGTCTAAAGAAACTAAACAAAAATCATATGTATCTACCTATCTAAGGGTGGTGTAGATTCTTTAAAATGAAGATAATATTGTTCTACAATTAACCACGTGAAATTCCTTAAGCAAGTAATAAGAATATATTCTGACAGAATCTTAAAAAACCTCCCTCCTTCTTAATTTCAAGTGTTTATTATGCAAGCCACAGGAAATGATTGAAGTACTCAATTATATATATGTTGCCATAATGGGGTGGTGAGAGCTAAAGGTTTCAAGAAAATAGTTTTCATCAAATAATGATAGTTAAAAGAACTCTCATTCAGTATAATTGGTTTAATCCATACATAGATATATTTTTGTGTAATATATAATATAAAAAATATATCATTGAAAAACATTATCAAATAATAATTGTATTGTGTATCTTAAAAACAAAACATAGGAAGAGATTTATTATTATTTGTATTTAATTCTATATTATTGGATAACCAGGATCAGAATAGATCAAAGTTGAAAAAACAAAACTATTTTAATTCCTGGCCGCGATTTTTATGTCTACTAATTTTTTTAATCCAGTTTGTTAAAATTTAAAAATTGAAAAAATATAAATTAGAATTGTTCAAGGTTATTGTTATCTAAAAATTCAATATACTTACAGCTCATTTATTTTGTATTTTTCTTTTACATTTTTTCATCCGTCAGCAAAACTCGTCTTTTAAATTTTAATTTAATTAATATTTATTCAATTTTCGAGGCCATCATTCAATAATAAATTTTAATGTATAATTTTATAAAGAAAATATAAGTCACATTCACAAAAATGCCTAATTAATTGATAATAAAGATATTTACACAAACAGTTTATAAAAATTAAAGTCTCACCAATTTTCAAATTGAATGAATTCTTTTATTTCTCTCGTTTTTCCTCGTTTTGTAGTTATCAAAATAAAAAATCATGAATCTATAGATAAATAGTATTTGATATTAAACTTTTGAAACTATTTTCCGTAAATTCAATATATTATAAAATTAAAATAAAAAACATGAATAATACGAAATTAAAAGGTGAAATCGTTATATTATTTAAGCTATTTTTACATAGTTTTATTTCTTAAACGTGTATATTGTATAATTTATTTCATATTCATTAATTAATGATATCACCAAATATATATATATATATATATATATATATATATATATATATATAAAAAATACTATCTTTATTTATATAATATAAGAGATAAATAAAAAATCTCACTTTATTAAAAATATAAAATA
>Ga0099825_1005710_pt1 | contig 15861 bp, 9 predicted proteins | sample SiratroredBW_FD_76838 | JGI IMG/M metagenome (GOLD analysis project Ga0099825, IMG submission 76838) | Root nodule microbial communities of legume samples collected from California, USA - Siratro red BW | ecosystem: Host-associated > Plants > Roots > Nodule | place: USA: California | collected...
GTAAATCTCCTCAAATCAGTCCAACCAAACACAACCTTAGAGAGAAGTTAAAGAAAAGAGAGGTCGGAGATTTTAGAGATATGGTAGCTCAAGTGGGAATGAGACTTGATTATTAACTTTTTTATAAGTAATGTTTTTAATTTAATAATATAATAATCAGATACTCATTTTGATTTTACAACTTCTACTCAAACGACAGATTTTTTATATTGTTACAATTTAGTTCTTAAATTTTATAAATTATTATTTTTAGTTTTTCGGCATAATATCATACACACTAATGGAAAAACATGTGTCACTTATTAATTATATTAAAGTAATACAGTTTCAAAAGTATATAATTTTATGAGAATGATAATAAATATATATATATATATATATATATATATTATAAAAAATAATATTAAAATAATATGTTGATGGTTATTTTTAATGTAAGAAATTATTTAGTTATTTTCAATTACTTAAAAATTTATTTTTTTATTCATTAAAATATACAATTATATAATTAAAAAAAAGGAGTTACCAAAATATATATTTCTTTTATACAGTAGCATAGAGTAGTAACGTGAATGACAATAGTAACGATAACACGTATAATTAAAATAATTTCATAAAAAATTCTTTAAATTGTTTTTACTAAAATATATTTTTAATTCTATTAAATATGTGTAAAAGTTTTATTTTAGTCATCTAAGTTTAAAAATTAAAAATCTTTAAATTTAGTTTTTATTTAGTTTCTCGTCTTTAAAAGTGAATTATTTGTCTTTCAAAATTTAAAATTTATATCTTAATCCTCAAATTTAAATAAAATTTTAGTCCTCTAATTTAAAATATATTATTTTGATTTTAAAATTAACATTGTTATAAAAACTGCATACTAAATTAAAATCGTTCATAATTTTAGCAATCAATTTATAACAAGTATAAAGATATATTTTCCTCTTTCTCTTTCTTATTTTCCATTGTTTCTTAGGTGCTTTTGTAACAGTTACGACTAAGATAATAATAGTGTCTTCATTACCACTACAACATGTCTTCATTACGTATATACAATGTTTTAATTTATTTTCTTTCTTTGAAATCTATAATCATCAACAAACTTATCTTAAAAATATTATTTATTATCTAAGTTTTGAAACTTTTAAAAATTACAAAGCATTGCATTTTAAAAATATTCTAAAATAAAATCATCATTTGGACTGGGAGTAAAAGACATTTAAGAGTAAAAGACATTAATAAGACATTAGGCAAATGGAAGTATTGTAATTATTGAAAAAAATTTAGTGTGGTATAAGGTTCTTAAGTCCAAGTATAGTGAATGGAATGATGATAATGTTAATCAGAATAACTTACCCACAACAATTTTGTTATAATTTCTTTGATATTTTTTCATTATTATTCAATAGAGTGAATGATTTGTTTACTTTATTTATTTGTCTAATTATACACTTTGATTTTTATTTATTATTTTTATAATTTTATTTTTTAATTATAATTAATGTTTAATGAAATAGGTGAACGACCAGATTAAGTTAATTCATTTTAATCGTATTACAATAAATATATAAAACAAGTTGAGAGACCAAAATATACTTAAATGAATTAATCTACTTAATTCACAAACCTGTAGTAGATTAAATTGAGTTATAAAATTTATGTCTTATAGAAAAGTAAGCTAAAATGAGTTAACTCATTTTTAGCTTAATAGGTGATTAATCAACTTATGTGAGTTAGGTTGACTTATTTATGAAGACGATAATTATTTGTCACGAAAAAATGTTAAATAAGTTTGATTAATAAAAATAAAAAATAAAAATAAAGAGTGAGTATATTGTATAATTTTGCTTATGTTAAGTAGAAGAGACTAGTTATGAATTAACATAATAGAGTTTATAAAGAAATATAGGAAACAAGAGTAACACTAAAGGTAAGAGTTTTTCATAGGATGATTAGAAATAAATTGTTTCGGATTAGTTGGGTGAAAGATATGTTCTTCAAGAAAACTAAAAAAAACTTAGACAAAAGTTATCTTATATGTATGACAAACCATAAACTATATTTCATATTTTGTTCACTTGCAGAATGTCTGATTGGGTTTAGAAATACTACTATGAGCAGGTGATAGTAAATATTGTCTTCTTGAATGAGCATAAACACATTTTTATTAAAAGAGTTATAATCTATATTTTGGTTTGTAATTACCTAATGTATATGAAAGAGAAAAATATGTGTGTGATGAAAGAAAAAATGTTTTGTGGACGGGATGTGGTGAAACACATCCATATGTCTCTTGAGAGTGACAAAAATTGATTGACAAAGAAAGATGTCCTATGTTCATCCAATAATCAATAATGTATCAACCTTGACAAGTGTATAGAGATTTTTTGCTGCTATGAGTTGGCTATGTAAAAGTTAAAAGATAGGATATTGTATTTAGAAAGTCCTTGTTGTTAGAGTAAGTAGGATTTCTATTATTTCGATTTTGGGTGCATGTAAATGAACTTAAGACTTATGTGGAAAACAATTTTTTTGCGTACATATTTTTTATTATATGTGAAAGGGAGGTACACTCTGTGCCATATATGTATCATTACAGATAAAATTGATCAAACATATTCTTCGTCACATTAATATTTTTTTAACAATGAGAATTTTCACACTAAAATAAGTTATTTTTAGATGAAAAGAATGAAAAATATATTTTACATTTAAATGAACCGAACATATGAGGTTTATGTTAAATTTGAGAAAGTGAAAAGATGTAATGTTGTTAGTGATAAAAGATCAAAATAATATCTTTTAAAATTTAGAAAAAAAATTATTTAAAAAACTAAAAGAAAAAGTATCCATTTTTAAAGAGTAAAAATATATTCAAGCATAAAATATAAAAAAGTTGGAATAAAATAAGTTTCAAGATTATATATTCGCATAAAAAAAGTTTTCAAATTATACAATTGAGAAATCACTTTTTTATAAAAATGAAATAGGACTTCTGAATTACATCATCTACAAATGTTTGTTACATTGTCTCGGATTACACATTTTTTTACAAAAGAAACTATTGTGTAATATGGGAGTATCGTTCAAATTACATAATACCTTTTTATAAAAAAATTTATATTGTAAAATCTGAAAGTAACCTTCAAATTGCAGAATACATAAGTTATTGAAAAATATTAGAAAGACTTCCATCAAAATACAATGTGACATCATGTTGAGCTGTCTTAAATAGAGAAACTGTGAGAGACCGAAAGAGTGGTGCATAAAGAAAACATGGGTGTGCAAAAATAAATTAGCCTTAAAATGGACCCGGTTAAAGCATTTGCATATTTGGGCTAGAAAAGGCCTCATTGATAAACCCAAAAATAACAATGTGGAAGTGATCCAGCATCTTCTTGCGGAAGCTGAAGCATAAGCTTCAATGGCTACGCATGTCGGTACTGTATGTGGTGCTCTGAAAAGGTTCACTCGGCCTCGCGCCTCCAATTGGGTTTCGAAGAAGAAAGTTTTCTGCTGCAAGATGTCCACGGAGTCACCTTCCTTGACTCACACCATCACACTGCCCAATAAACCCAACGAACCCGTTCACATTGTTGCTGCTCCCGGCGTCTCCCATTCTGATTTCTGGTAAGCATTTGTAGTTTCTGTTCTTCTAATGCGTAATTTTGAATGTTAGAAAAGAAAAACATAGATATAATCAAATACGATCCAGTTCCTTTTGTTTTAAAATTTGAATAGAAACTAGTAGGTTTCATTCGGTTAGGTGCTACATTTTATTGGTTCTCGTGAGAAACAATTGTAAAAGAAGATTGAAATGCATGTATGTAGTTGTTGTTTGAAGGGGATGACTTGTTTCATTTTGTGTGTCTCGAGTCCGATAACATTAGGTAGCTGTGGTCCTTTAGGTTTGATTGGTCACGTTGCCCTCCTTGCAGGAGTGCTGTTGAATCCTCTTTATTGAAGCAGTGGTTGCATAACTTGCAAACTGAGAATGGGGTTCTAGCGGATGGCACCATGACTCTGAGACAAGTTCTAGTTCAGGTAATCAAGATATTTAGCTAAAACTTTCGATGAATGAGGCTTTGTTCGTGAAAGAATCTGCATTACTAGGGTGTGGGATCTGCATCACATTGGTTTAAAATTTGTGACAATTTCACATTTAACACGAAAGATTGGAATCTAATATATGAGAAACCAAACACCACGTGCATATCTCAAAGTTTAAATAAGATTGTAATCCATAGAAGGCTGTCATTTCAGAAAATATAGTTTTAAAGCTTTTGTAGACTATCAAGAAGCATATGTGATCTGATATGAGGCTTTGAGTATGGGTGAAGGGCAATGATCTTGCCTTTGACGGCTGAATTTTGAAGGTCTCCTTCACTTTGGCGATGGATGGAAATAATGGAAGAGGAAGGTGTGATAACGAAACCTCCATGACATATTGGTACTCAAAAAGTTGAGTATGCAACGGTTCAAGCCATGCGGGTAACTGGGCAAGTATATGCTCTGATGACCCTACTTGGGTTTCCAAGCCTTGCTTTTATGGAGGAGTTGCAGTGTCCAGTTAGAAGTCTTCCTCCTTGACCTAATAAGTCTGGGGGTGGTTATAGTTTCCCCTTAGAAGGTGTCTCTACGTGAGATAATAAATCTAAGGGCCATCTCATTAACATTAATTGGGAAGATGGGTTATCCTATTGGGTGTTGATGCTGCTGATTCTTGGATTGGTAACCTTGCCTGAACAATTGTTTTTTGATCATCTAAGCATTTGTGACGAGGGAATTTAAGTAAAAGGATATTTACATTGTGTTCTTCGTTTGTTCATGTTTCCTTATAATTAACAATAATTTGGTGCAATTATTTTATATAAACAGGGAGTTGACATGTTTGGAAAGCGCATTGGGTTTCTCAAGTTTAAAGCGGACATTTTTGACAAGGAAACGGGGAAAAAGGTATGAGATGGTTTACATAAAAGCTTATATATATATATATATATATATATATATATATACATATTAGCATTTTCTCCTTCATTACTTACGGCAATGAGCTATGAATATTGAATACTAGTAGTACGCATATTCTATTAACCTTCTCTATAAAAATTATTTGAGTAAATGCACTACAATATCTGAGGCCAAGCCTAGAAGTAGTCATAAGGTTTTTTCTTTTTGAACTGGAGGATATGAATTCACTCATATCCTGGAAATAGCCTCTCTGCTTGTGTTTATATAACTCTGTACTTCAAACTTCGCAGACCGAATTAGGTGCCCTTTTTGTTGTGCTACACCTTGCAATGTCGCATAAGCTGGGGCTTTTTGTGAAATTTTCGTATGCTCGGAACAGCATTGTATGTCCACACACATCATGCGTTTGAAAAAGACATGAGGAATTTGACCTGCCTATAGTAATCTCATGGCCATGTATCAAACACATCCGCTTTAGGGATCTTAAGATGATTAAGACCTTGGACTTGCCTACTGTGTAACAAGTATTTAATCAGTTCAATTATCTGCATTTAGTGCTCCCAGTGCTGAACTCATTCCTTTATAGTAAAGTAAGCCATTATTAGATTCCAGGCATTGTATTTTCAAGAGGACCAGCTGTGGCGGTGCTGATACTCCTGGAATCAGATGGTGAAACATATGCTGTTCTTACGGAACAGGTAGACGCTGGTGCCTGGCAGTTTTTTTTTTTTTTTGTTTTTTGGTTAATTAGATTTATAACTGAATTTTTATTTTATGACTATTCTTATTCATAAGGCGAGGGTGCCTGTTGGGAGAGTTATTTTGGAATTGCCTGCCGGAATGCTGGATGATAACAAAGGTGATTTTGTTGGAACTGCAGTTCGTGAGGTCTATTTTTCTCTCCCCCTTATCTACTTTTTTTTATACATAGTGGTGCTGAAAGTGCACGTTTTATGGCCTTTTTACTTGTTTGTCCGACATTTATCTTTTCTAGTAATGTAAATGTCTTAAACTTTACACGATTTCTTGTATTTATGACTTTGATAGGTTGAAGAAGAGATTGGTATCAAGTTAAATGTAGAAGACATGGTTGACCTCACTGCTTTCCTTGATTCTACAACTGGATGCAGAGTTTTCCCCTCTGGGGTGTGTTTCTGAGACTTTTGCCTTTGGATCTTATTGCTTTTTCAAATGTCATGATGCTGCTTTGCTAGTTTTTGCTATAATTTGGCATGGGAATACGAGTATAGTTTAGCATCATATCGTTGTTATGTTAATAAGTTACATTCAGCAAACAATTAGCAAGGAGTTTTAATCTAACTGTTAATTAATAAACATTGTAGACAAGCCTTATACCGCTACATATTGAAGATAGTTTTTTGATCCATAAATTTGTTGAAATGATTTGCTCAGAGTAAATTATCAAATTAATTGACTTCTAAAATATTTCAAAATTATTCTTAAAAAACTATTGATATTATCTCATCACTACATTCCTTTATACATTTAGCTGACAGAGTTTGTCCTTACTGCTTGTATCACTTGGAAATCTAATTTTCTCGTTTTCTTTTCTTTGGTGATAAGGGAGGATGTGACGAAGAAATCAGTATTTTTCTGTACAGAGGGCGTGTTGACAAAGAGACTATCATACAACTACAGGGTAAAGAGACTGGCCTTCGTGAACATGGGGAGCTAATTAAGGTACGCGTAGTACCATACAAGAAACTCTGGCGCACAACAGCGGATTGCAAAGTTCTGGTGGCTGTTGCACTGTTAGAAATGGCTATGAAAGAAGGGCTATTACCTACTTTGTCTGCTTAATTAACTAATAGAAGTAGAAATATGTAAGTTGGTGATATATGTTGCTAACATGACATTTTATCATAGAAAGTATATTTAAGAGACTGTTTTTCTCTATCATTTATATTTTAATCAAATTCTAACAGTGGAGCATTTACAATGTTCTTATCAATGGGAAGGGTTGTCATAACCGTTAGTAGAACAGACATTTATAAGTCAATCAAGTAAACGCAGAAACCCTTTTTTCTCGTAGTTGAGTAATTTAACAAACTTTACCCAAGTCTCATACTGAATTTCACAATCATTATGAGAGAATCAACAATGGAATATGTTGTGTATACTTTAAAAGTTCTTAGATCAGATAATTAAACAAGGAATTATATTAAAATGCCTGCAACCATACACAATAATCCTAAAACTCTGAACAATTTTTTTTTTTATTTCATAATTCTGGTGAAGAAATTCACTGTAAATTAAAGACAGATGAATTACTTTCCAAAAGGGTAATGTAATCCTCATATTTGATAGTGCTGATGCGGGACAAGACATGATTTGCTTTCAACGAATTACTTTATCAGACCTTGCTGGAAACAAAATCTTTATCGGTGGCTTCCCATATGGTGGTGCCATCACACGTACAGAGCTTTTTATAGTTCTCACCAACTCCTGCACTTCTGGCAATTACAGCGGCAGTCATACCGTATTTTGATTTATCTTCAGTTGCATATACAACCACAGATCGTCCAATAAGATCAGCGACTCTTAGCTTTTCTTTGACCCCAGTGTAGAAGGCATCACCCTTTTCATTAGCTTCTAGTGTTCCCAGGTCGCCAAGTGGCTGAAAATCCAATCAAGCAGGCCTCGTTAAGTTTGGTTTGATATCTAAAATTTGAAAATAATCTTTCTTATAAATTAACTTTCCTGTTTCGAACCCAATATAAAAAATACGGTTAGAATTGACTTTTTTTTAATCATATTATGTTTGAAACACTAAAAACGATTAAATTATAGTAACTTGAAAATACTAACTTTATCACCCATATTTAGGATATGTTAAATGAATTAACTAATAACTGCAGAATTGCCAATTTCAACTGTTAAAACTAAAATCCGCTGAAATCCAACAAAATGTGATTGAGTTTGTATTTTGTACATGACCAAAACAAAGGGAAAATTTTAAATCCTAGTTCATATTTTCCAACTTCCAACCACAGAATTTAATTTATAAATTGAATTAAAATATTAAATTATTTGACGCGACATTCTTAAGATTTCTAAAAATTACCATCACTCTATTAGTAACAACACAAGTCAACAAAAAAAATGTAAGATTACAACAAACCAACCAGACCAACTGCAAGGGACTCAAATCACAGGTCTTCATTTCCTGCTCAAAAACCCTATACCTCCAATCAAATAATGACACTCAATTAAAAAATCCACTATAACTGTCTTTGTATGCGCAACTTTACTTTATATTTAAATCAACCTTTTAAAATCAACTTTTAAAAAAATATTTGAATATAATTTGATCATTTCTAGTCAATATAGGATCTTCATGTTATAATAGTGTCATTAACATTTTTATCTTAAACATTCTTTACCTACTACACCAAACTCATGGCACCATTACGAATGAAGAGCTGACACATTGAAATACTAAAAATAAACCACCATAGACGGTGGGGTGAAACCTGTGGAGAGTCGTTGTTGGCCCCCTAGTCTCCTCCCTCAACGACAAGCTCCTAGACATGATGACGTTGATCATGGGCCTAGTGCTAGTAAGTTACTGCTGCAAGCAAAGACAACAAAAATTCTCTTCTTCATATACCATTTTCTAGCCTCATTTCCTTTCTGAAACTTATTAACATGTTTTTTGTTTTGGTTCAAAGTTTTAGTGGCCTTAAACTAGAGTAGTCTGAGTCTACCTTTAAACCTTGATTGCCTTCTTATTTATAGGGAGATCCCTCTTGAAGTTTTCAGGTGAAAATCCTGGGTAATGGAAAACAACTTCTTTACCTGCAAAACTAATTTTCTCTTCCTATTCCATTAAACCCTAAAACATCTTCCAAAATTTTTTGTCAAATTTGTTTCTAGGTTCTATTAGATTGGTCTATAGGTGATCAACAACACAATTACCTAACTACCCTAAGGAAGATTCAAGTTTGAATATAATTTGTGAGTAGTATCCGATCTTAACCGAACTAGGTCAAAGGGGACTGGACTCGTGACCTGTAATTAGACTATATCCAATCTGCTTAACTATACCTGCACACAGGCCCCTACCTTTGTGCCTATTCGGGGGAAAGACTTGCAGAGTGTTTGTTTGGCCTTTGGGTGCTCTACCTGGTTGTGAGGGAACATTTTCTATTTCTCTTTGATCTCATACTGCTACCAGAAGCATCAAGCTCCACTCGACTCGCCCCAAATGCGACTGCACTCTGGTTGCATCTCTCATCGAAATTATTTTGTAAACTTAATTAAGAAAGAAATGAAGTGAGAAAAGAAAAAACTGAATAACCCCCAAAGGCAGTTACTCTTCCGTGAAACTTAATTAAAAATAAGATGGATTTTTCAATTGCGTGTCATAATTAGATTGGAGGGGCAGTAAGTGGGACAGGGGATTTGAGTTGACTGCAAGTAAATGATTGTGGAATTATAATAGAAAGACATGTCTTTCTCTCTGTTACATTACCAAACTTTTTTGATAAATAATAAAAAATTATCTTGATAAATATTAACAAACTAGTCTTTTATCTCAAATTGTAAATATCTTAACAGCAAAATCTATTATTTTAACAAATGAGATGCATTATTCAATTTGGTAAAATAGGCTTTCGTTCCAGGCAGAAAGCCTGTCGGGGACTCGTAAGATCTTCATGTATGCATGACTCCCAAGGAAGCGAATATTGTCCTGAACTTTCGGAGGCCTCAATCTAGCCAGCCCGGGATAATAGGAACTGGCTCTGAAATTTCCAGAGTGTGTTGCATATGGCTTCTTTTTGTCAACTCTGCATAGGTCGGATCCCAATCGATGAGTGTCCGCCCAAAGGAGGTTCAAGCGCCGACCTCCTTAAAACTTAGTCATTGAATTAGTCCAAATCAATGGGTCGGGTTATTTCTGAGAGTACATAGTTCCTTAATCTCAAGTTAAAGGGATGAAGAGACCGCATTGTTTAGTATCCGCCCTAGGAGGTTCAGGGGCTGACTATAAAACTTAGTCATCGGATTAATCCAAATAAACGGGTCGGATTATTTTCTGAGGGTACAATTTTAAAGTGTTTTGTGTAGCCTAAGGAAGAAATTTTGAGGTATTCAATGCGAATCTTCGTTCCTACCTACCCACCCCCCAGTCTCATAATGAAATTTCCAGAGCAGGAGCCGTCAAACATCACACTTGAGATGAAAACAACAGCCTCAATCAACAGAAGTATCCTACGAACTTAATAGACGTCATGATGCAACCCTACAGTATCCGATTAAAAAATATTCACTATCCTAACATAACTGCTTTGTAATAACATCTACACCAGTCATTAATCCTTAAAAGAAAGATTAATTATTAAATTGTTCCTTACATTTGTTTCATACTTTTCGTTTTAATTTCTATAGAAACTCTACGTTATAATTCCTATACGAGCAAGTTGTTTATGTTTAGTCCCTTCCAAAATAGTTACCAAGTAACTTATTTAGCTTTTCTAAAACTGCTACAACACTGAATCTGGCAGAGTAAAATTGCCAGAAATTTTCTCAACCACCAAAAGTCTAAAATAATTAAGGGATTTTGTAGTGGTTTTACACTAATTTTGGGTCAGCTTCAATCTAACAGATTTACTTGGTAACCGATGGCTGGGACTAAAACATAAATATCTGCCTGTTTTTAGGAACTAAAATACATAGTTTCCACGTATACGGACTAAAACACAAATTTGTGGGCAAGTGTAAGAACCAAATGAATATTTAAACTTAGAAGAAATATGTTTAAACCAGGTAAAGAAAACAGAAATTTAAAGATATGTGGAAAATCAAACCTCTTTGGTGTTTTCCTCATTTATCGGATTGAACATTTTCCCAGTGCTTGCTGCACCTCTAGTCAAATCTCCAAACTCATTAATAGACCAACCATGCTTTCCTGGTGACAGCCCACTAAAGGTGGCTTCAATCCTAGCTAGTTCCATATTTACTTGAGCTAGGCGAACAACACCAAAAATATCTGGACCTTTGAATTCGGAAACAGCAGCTGATATCAAGAAATCTGGAAGGAAAAAAAGAAAGATTTAACTAAATCAGAAGTTATACGACAGCTGAAACCATGAAAACAGAAGTCAAAACATATTGCTGACAATCATATTAATCAAATGAGTCGCTTAAAAACAACTGCCATATTGTGTAATAAATGGTGTAAGAGGATAATTAAATACAAGGAAAACAGGAGACATCACACAACTAAAAATATTTATTTAAAAAATAAATTGATAGAACATCACGTATCTGTGTTGCAGTCTAAGTTAAGCAAGAACAAGGTTATTCCAAATTGGGGTTGATAAAGAGAATATACAAAGTCGTCACTACAGCTAGGGGAGAAACAATGAGTATGACAAATGAATACACAAATTTTAGTGAAACCACGAAATCAAATACCATTATACCTCATCTTGCTCAAGGAAATACTAAAGCTGTTTACAACGTAATTTGCATAACAAATGATGCTGCCTGCAGTGTCAAAATCCAGCAGTGTCCTTCATTCTTCACCGACATATTGATGGTATATGTATGACAAAAGCATACGATAGCTCATATTTCACACATGACCTTTTTGGAGTGTCAGAAAAATAACACAGTCAAGGATTTGAGGGTGGGGGCGGGGAGGATCCAGTTTAAACTATTCTCTTAAGTCGAAAGGCTATAAGACATTGATGGAAGAGTTGTTTTTACTCTACAATTGCCAGCGATAGACAATAATAAAAAAACAAATAGAAATCCTATATAAGATATTCTACTGCTTCAGTAAATAAAAATAAGAACTAATAAATAATGAAAATGGTACAATGTAGAAAAAAATAGCACAGAAAAGCACTATCCATGTAATATGATCACTTCGGAGCTTCAACCAGTAATGCATATAGGTAGAGGCTTAAGGTGGAAGACTTGAAAATGTCTCCTGATAAGGATAGGACATTGTGAAACGTTAGATAAATTTATTTTAAGAAGAATGGTTGATATAACTGTTCCATCCCTCCAACTCTGCTTTGTGTTGCCATGAACCAAATTGGACTGACGCTCAATAGCACATTGATTCTGAATTCACATTTCTGGTACTTCTGCTTACTCAGCAACACCATTCACAAAGGAAAGAAACTAAAAAACAATGATGGATTGAGGAAACAAATAATCAAAGAGGATGCAATACTAAGCCATAGAAGGGGAGAATCGAATCAGGGTCTGATTTGAGGATGGGGAAGGGTTATTCAGCCAGTGGGCCGCCTTGGTTGAAATATCCACAATTTCAAGAAGTGCTGGCATTGCCGCCATCCAAGTCATAAAAATGCCTGCCACTTGATCCAAAAATCTTTCCTCTCCCCCCAAAAGGGCTTGCCTATGGGATGCAGCCTAGGATCCAGTATGATCAGAACCACAGCCACAGTGAACGTGATGTTTGGGAACAAATGGGTCGTCAAGGAGCTCATTCTTACATTGTCAAAATCAGAAGAGAAGATTTAGGGGTATCATGCAGACAACATGGCTCCCTTCATCATGGTTACAGGCCATTAGAGTTGAGCCAACTGAGTTCTCAAGCAAGAATGACCTGTATTTCGTGCTGGCCAACTCCTTATTTCCAATTTGGAGAAAGGGTTTGGGTTCAGATCCACAGGGGGGAAAAGTGAGAAATCAAGAAAGAAAGGATGAAGAGGGGGTTAAATTGGAAAAGACAAAGATTAAGCGAAAAAGGAAAAAAATCTGAACTGTCAATTTTAAAACAAATATATCTTAACAGTTAATAATTGTTTCCCACAATGAGAGACATCCTCAAGTCTCCCAACCTAGCCTCAACCTAATACATTAATGAAGTCATATACCTATAGAAACAGGGCATTGAATCCTTGTAATTGAAGGGAATATAACAAATGTATCTACCATCAAGCCTTAGCAGTAAATTATTCAAAAATGTTGAAAATAAAAGCTAAAGCTTCTAATTTTTATTTTTTGTTCGTTTATTGTATAACAGACTTGGAACCAAAATGTGGAGACTAAGGAATATCCTATTAGGTGTACAGGTTGTATGCCTTCATATGTTACCAGTTTTCAAAGAAAGGGAGCTTATTTCTCTCTCTATGACAGTGAAAGAAGTAGGGAAATGAACTACTGTGACCAGGATGTATTTTAAAGGAGCATACAAACTCAAGTTTTAAGATGTGACAATAACCACACTAAACAAACCACTTCACAATTATCACACTCATTCCTCCAAATAAACAAATAAAGTGTAAACCCCTAGCCTTCATTTTCGCAGATTTTACAATCTCATGTAAGATGATTGAACTTAGAAAAGGTCATACTCTATATTAAAATGATTTGGTAATATTGAATTTGAAATAAACTCCACATAAAATGATTAGATGCGTGTCCAAATTAATCTCACTCGCATTTTTTACTTTGAAAAAGTGTGTGTGAAATTGGTTTTGGGTGCTAACAAAGCATGCACAGTCATTAAGGAAAACTTAGCATAAGAAAATTAGCAATTCAAATCGTGAAAAAGCAAGAAATTAACTAGCAAACCTTCCGGTATCCCTTGTCCAATTAACCGGGCTTTTCTACCAGTCTGCTCCAAGGCTTCAGTCATAGTCTTAACCGGCGATGAACCAAGAATCCTTACAACCTGATTGCTCAAGTCCACCTGTACGTCCTTTACTCCTGAAAAAAAATGCGAGCACCCAAACAACATGAATTAAGAAATCTATGGGGTGCTTAAAACCACTAGAATTTTGAATTGATTCAATTTAATTTCAGTAAATCAGCTCAAAATAAACCTGTTCTGGTCTAAAGTTCCTATACTTATGTCAGAGTTTACCTAGTCTCAGAGAATTCAAGTGTGTACAACCTATGGGAATATCTTCCTCTTTTAAAGTCCCCCTTAGCATCATTATTGGAAAGTTTTTAATTGTTTCCATGATCTTCTCTAAAATATTGGGAACAGAGACTACGTCCATATTTGTTTCCCCCAATCCCAATCCAGATTGTGGGGAGAGGCTACATCATAGGTCACGAGAACTTATCTTATCAAGAGAAACTATGCATGGGCACGGTAACGGCAACCACTACAGCTAATGCCCGATATACCTCAAATCCTGTCCGATAAACTTTGATCGGTTGGAGGTTACAAACTCCAATTCCATTCATTCATGGTTCCAAACACGTCGAAGACAGACAATAAGTGACACAAGCAGGTCCAAGCACTTCACGAAACACTTACCATTAATCTCGTGCAACTTATTTTTGACAGCAGTAACACAACCTTCGCATTTCATATCCACCATGTACTCCGTCTGAAATCACAATAAAAACAAATTAGAACTAGCTAAGAATTTGACTTAACCGAGCGAAATAGTGAAGAGAGAGAACATGTAACTGACCAGTAGCTCGGGCAAGACGGAATCAGGCTGCGAGAGAAAAGAATGGAATTATTGGATTAGAGAGGAATTAAGTAATGGAGAGAAAAGTAAGAGAGGTAAGAAAGAGGAACCTGTGAAGAGAGTTTGTGGTCCATGTGGAGAACAGAGGGAGGGGTGGCAAATGTTTTTAGAAGGGCGAATCTGTTGGGGGAATCGGAAGATTGGGAAGAGCGAGGGAAAGAAGAAGAAGAAGAAGATGGAGAAGAGGAAAGAGAAGATAAGGCGAAGGCTGCAGGAATAGCTGCTACAGCAGTTGCTGTGGTTGCTACTGATCTCAGAAAAGCCATTTTACTCCAACTATTCCTTTATTTATTACACTGCTCCCCTTACCTCACAAAACAAAATGCACTCAGGGCGGTAGGTAGCTACCTCTATGTTTGTTCCATGCCCCTCAATTCTAGAAGGATCCACACTTCTCCACCTTGCACATACTTTTCACTTTCATTTGGATTTTTTTCTTGGGTCCATCAAAATTGCCTCAAAGCAGACCACAACATTTGAGGCCCAAACACACTGTCCAGCACAAGGCTTTTTCTTATATATTTTTTTCGTCCAAATTATGCATATATAACATAATTTAATAATGACAGTGAAAGGTTAAAAGTAACCCATTTTATAAGCTTTTAACGTTCACAATAAACGTAAAAAATCAAATATTTGATAATGTTTAGATTTAAGGTTCAATAATGTTAACTCTTTGAAAATAATAAATTTCTTCAAAAATGAAGAGTACTTTATTTTTTATTTTTGAGAAAAGCATAAAAAATAACATCTAAATTATAAATTTTAAAACGTAATACTTGAAACCATTATAAACCAATTTTTGGTCGAGCCTGGCTGATTTCTTTTTATAATTTTTAATTAATTTATCGATTCTCGAACTAATTCAACTCAATTTTGTAGTTTAAATGAAGCCACTGGTCCAATCCAATTTTTACTCCAAAAGTACGGGCATTGCATTATTTTCACTTATTCTCAAAGAAGAATACACTATTAATGGAATATTCACGTGCCTTTATATAAATAACATTAGAAAATTTATGATGTGGTATTACTTTAGTTGCTTAAAAGTACCGATCATGTTTGTCAAAGATGTGTTCAAAACAGAGAACATATTCTTGAGATTCAGAATATTAGCCAAAATAATCCATTTTTTTATAAATTTTAAAAGGATTCTATTACTCTAACTTTATAGTTTATCATTTAATTTACATATACATACATATTTATATATTAGGCAACAATCATAACAGAATAAATGTGACTCTTTCCGTCCCCTGTACTCAATATGGCAGGAAGAGGGTAAAATTAATATCTTTAATATATCTGACATTTTTATTTGAATATAAAAATATATATAAAAAATAATAATCTCAATCTGTTTAAACAAATAATGTAAAAACTGGTAAACACTTATATA
>Ga0099825_1005712_pt1 | contig 15859 bp, 16 predicted proteins | sample SiratroredBW_FD_76838 | JGI IMG/M metagenome (GOLD analysis project Ga0099825, IMG submission 76838) | Root nodule microbial communities of legume samples collected from California, USA - Siratro red BW | ecosystem: Host-associated > Plants > Roots > Nodule | place: USA: California | collected...
AAAAAAAAAAAAAAAAAAAAATATAAAAATAAAAAATAAAAAAAAAAAAAAAAAAAAAAAAAAAAAAAAAAATCTCACTAAAAGGCTAACGATAATGCACTTTTGATTCAACCCCATTATAGTTCTCTCATACTATATTTAGTTGGCCGTCAAAACCTAATCCAAGAGCTATGAAACCAACCTTGATAACATTGAAGGGTCATGAAAGAATTCAGAGGAATCTTGAGAGCCCATCGTTATCAAAGAACCAACTTCAGTGGCGGAGAGAGCAAATCTCTACAAAAAGGTAATTACTATGAGAGAGATAATCAAAAACAAGTCAACAACCCGGTGACCTTTAACCATGGAAATGGAATAGCAAAAACAATTACCTGTCTCTTCTCCCAGTCATATTTGCGCTCTCCAATAGAATGCATGAAAGTCATCATCATTGAACCACGTCGATCAACTACAACAGTCCCGGACTATGACAAGTGGAGTTCATAAATATGACATATCGGTTAAAAAAACACACAAAAAATGTCCATTAAATAAACTTGTTAAAAGAAAAAACAATCTTACATCCAACTTAGTAAAAGTTGGAAGACAAGGACTCAACGAGAATGCCGCTTTGCCCTTGTAAACAGTATAAGGAGCAAATATACGATCCGAAGCATATCCTGCAAGACAAGTTCATAGCAGAAAAACAAAAGTAAAAGTAAAGCCCAGTAAGTTCATTGCAGCCTCAACAGATAGCAAAATTATAAGCACTGGTTTAAAGCAATGCCTTTGGCAGCATAATTATTTGTAGCAGTAGAAATGCCAGCAGAGTAGGTAAAATCACGCTTATCCCGCAGAGAGTCTCCAACTTCAACATTTCTAGATGACAACACTTCCAACAGCCTATGCCTGTTTCACAAAGTTGTAAAATTTAAAAGCATCTCTCGAAGATTCACACCACATTAAGCAATTTACAACAAAATTCTCCCAAACCCTTTTTATAAAAACCTAATTTTTTTATCTGGGACGACCCACTTTGATGCTTATTATTTAGTGTTCAGACAAAGTTGTGAAAAATAATGGATTAGCAAGTCGAGGTAATAACTGAGAGTGAAGAGAATGGGGGGAATGAACAAATAGTTGAAGTAAAAAGACAGAGAGTACCTAGAAGTGGAAGTGAGATGAAGCACACGAGATAGCTTGAACATTTTGGAAAGCTTTTGTCTTTTCTCTTCTCTTCTTCACTTGCCCCGAGTTTTTGGGGTTTATTGTTCATGTCCAGTTCAAATTGGAATTGGAAAATGCTACCGGTAAACCTCACCCCTAAACGACGCCGTTGATGACTGGCAAAGTTCAAGCCTAAGCCCAGGCCCAAGCCCAAGCATCAGCTTCATTAAGATTAAATAATTTTTGTAGGAATTGCGAATATGTGATTAGTCTTTGTTACTTATAAAAGCAATTGCAATTGTAATTTCAAAATCCTTTATATAATACCAAAAATAGTTTATGTTTGATTTACTTATCTTCTTTTTAAGTTTTTTCTTATATTATATTTTTTTTACTACTTATTCTATGCGTTCAACTCTCATTTAAATCAATTTAGAAGCCATTAGCAAGTTTTTTTTTCTTTGGATTATTTTAAAAAAATTATGTTATATTTGTAAAATCCATAAGAAATGTTTGAATTGCAACAACAAAAATTAAATTTTAATTTATTAATGTATTTATTTTAAAAGATAAGTAACATTATACAAATACTCATAAAATAGTATTTCTTGTCACAGTATAATGATAATAATTTGTTTAATATTTTATAATAATTATTTGGTACATAAAATCATAATTGTACCAGTTTATTTGATGACAAACAATTCTTTATTATTATTTGTTATCACACATCGCACAGGACCGGTTGGTTTTAGCAACAACAATATCTCCTCGTGCTGATTCTCTGATTGCTCCAAGAACTGCTCCTTAGCGTACCGAATGCTCTGAAATTCACCGTCCCGGGAGGGGGGTCCTACAGGCACTCCGACGCTCAAGTCAATTTAGGATTAGAGTGTGCAGGAATAAAGATCAGAGTTTAAAATAGATAAATTAATATTTTGTTTTATGACTGCTAGAAAATTTTAAACATAAACATGTATAAAATTGTAAAAACTCAAACTTTTATTTTGTGTAAGATTAGATTATTTATTTAAACAATTGAAAATTCACTTCTCAGCAACTTTATCTTTGAAAATTTTTAAGGTTATTTTAAAAAAAAAAAACTCACCAAATAACAATTTAAATAGAGATATATTAGCAACGTAAAATAGTTGTATAGGGTTATTTAATTACAAATTATTGGGACGATTTTATGATAAATAATTTATTATATGTTCATTTATAATTACATTATAGTGTGAAAGTAAGTATTTGTTTTTGAACAATAAGTAATGTTAAATAAAGTAATATCATCATAAAATAAAAATATCCACAAAAGCACTTATTCAAAGTTAAGTTATTTTTCTATTTATTATCATTACTTGTTATAATATACGGTTGACTAAATTATAATAACAGATGAATATCTTATAACTAAACCAAAGAGCAATTACTAAAGATATTGTTGTTGCTGGAGTCAATTGGACTCTTGCGAGAACATTTTTTTGTACTATACGGTTGACCAAGATACAACCAAATTATAATAACAGCTGGATATCTCATAACTAAGTCTGTTATAGAATCATAACAGAGTAACAAAGTACAACAGAATGGATCCAAACACATTAAGCACACTACTACGCCTATAAATACAGGTTTGATCACAACACAAGAGATATTTCTAAACTCTGGCCTAAATTACCTGCACTCTCTACCCAATTCTAACTTGAGCGTCAGAGTGACCCCCTCCCAAGACGGTGGAATTTGGAGCACTTGGGACAATAAGAAAGGAGTGACATCAGGAGCAACCAAGGAGCAATCACTGAAGATATTGTTGTTGCTGGAGCCAACCGGTCTCTTATGAGAACATTTTGGCACCTACCGTGGGGCCGAGATTGACCTAGCAACAATAACGACGAAACTAGAAGCTAACAGAATAATCAAAGATTTTGCCCTATGATTTATTTTCTTTTTATTTACGCTATTTTTATATTGTTTCATGTTCTTTTCAATTTTGGTTTTCGATTTTTCATGTTCCTAATTATGATACAAATCTTGAGTTCTTCCATAATTCTCAAGACATGATCATGCTTTTAGATCGAATGGAGAAGCTGATCATGACGTGTCAAAACCTAGACGAATTAAGGAAGGGTGAAGCATAGTTCGAAGTGTTAAGAGAGTGGCTTAACTTTGATGGTGCTCAATATTTCACTCAAGCTGCATGACGATAGGAGTTTGAAGAATCTATAATTAAAGGTTTATGAATGAAGCACAGTTCGAAGTGTGAAGAGAGCATTAAAGATCCACCACTTCACCTTTTAACGTGGCACCATAACAACCACCCAAAATAAAGGCCAACATTAAACAACCCCAAAACGGGGACAAAGACACACACTTCCACAAACCTTCATCATCTCGAAATCTATCTACATCAAATTTCACCCTCAATTTCATCCATCATCAACACCCTCACTCCCCTGCACTCAAACTCACCTGTGTCCCCACCATGTGCCCAACTTAGCCACCATGCACTAATAAGCCCATCGCCATGCGCCCTCTCTCCCTTCTGCACCCTTTTCAAAACTTTCCCTCTCTCATCCATGCGCCTCTATGTCACTGCCATTGACGCCTGCCACTTTCTTCCGTGGTAACTTTTGTGGCATCCCCTACATATACGACTTTAGCTAGAAAGTCGTGTCCCGGAGAGCAACCAATGCACCTCTGCTGCACCCTCATGCGTGTCATGCACCCCCACAAGCACTCCTACTTCACCTCCTACCTTGCAAACCAGGTTAGCCGCAAGGTTTGTAAGCTTGGCCTAGTGCAGTCACGTGTCCGCAATACGCTTCACCACATCAACACCATTATGGAGTGCGCAAATGCTCTGAAAGGTGTTTATCACACCCTTAAAAGCCTCTCCCACTACTCATCGCCTAATCGCCCTTAGAATGAACCTCCACCCAATCCCTACAGTCGTCGTCCACTTGCCGTCACGTCTCTCAGCATCGCTGGCGCCCTCATCTCTAAGGGCTCTTACCATGGTACACCACAAGCAACACTGCTCAAGGCTTAGCAAGAGCCTCCCATGCACCTTCCGCCTGCACAAATCTCTAGCATGCAATTCTACCATACACCTTCCCTCATGGTGTCTCCCCCCATGCAATCTGTCGAGTCACCATGACGCCATGCGCCTCCACCAACCACCACCAAGCCATGTACCTCCATAATAGCTGCACCAAACGAACTAAATTGCACGGCATGTCTTTCATGCCGGAAAAGATCTCCCAAAGCTAAAGCAAAAAGAAGATTACCAAATTGTGATCTAGTTTGTGGATCCAAGAGATACTGGGACAAAGCTTCCATTATCTGCTCAACACTGAAGCATCACTTCTATCACGAACCATAAAAGCAACAAATGGGCGAGCCCCCATGAAGAGGTCGGTTCATTCGAAGAGGTGTCTGGGTCTGGCGTGTGAGGGGATCGCGTTGACGCAACTGCTCAATTAGCTACGGAGATTGCTGAAGATAATCTCCCTAGCCGAATAGGGTGTGATTGGGCGAGTTACCAAGTCACTCGTCAATTTACTAAGTATCGCTGGTCGTCGATGGCGGAAAGCTACTCGGCAGCGTATCACATTTTTGCTAAAGGTATACCATAAGGGGCGCTTTCTACATAGGGGTGCTCGGCCATTGATAATGTGTGTCATGGGCGAGAAGGTCAAAAACTGACTTCTTCTTCATATACGCGTGCCTCTTCACAGATTCACTTGTTCGGATTCCTTTTGACGAGTTCACCATGGGCGTATTGCGTACCCTGAACCTAGCTCCCACCCAACTGCACCCCAATTCCTGGACGTCTCTTCGCGCCTTCTGTATACTGGCAGAGATGTTTCGATTGAAACCATCTCCCCATGTATTTTTACAGTTCTTGCCCTGCTTGGTCAGTTAGGTGGTTATCACTAGTTAACCATTTTAGAATCATGGGAGGATGCCCTCAAGCGACATGGGAGAACACCCTCGGGCGACATGGGAGGTCGCCTATAGACGACACGTTTGCTGTTTCGAATGTTGGGAGGTTATCTTCGAGCAACGCCATGGGAGGTCACCCTTGGCCCACACATTCCCCATTTCAAATGTTGGGAGGTTGCATTTGGGCGACATGTTCCCCATTGTGTATCATGGGAGGTCTCCTTTGGGTGACACATTCCCCATTTCGAATGTTGGGAGGTCGCATTCCCATTGTGTATTGTAGGAGGTCACCTTTGGGCGACGCATTTCCCATTGTATATTGTTGTCCTTCACATTTGCACCTTTCATAAAACTTAGTCAAATTAGAGCAAAGTCCATTTCGTTAACATAACTTCAACGTGGAAAATACATGATAGGAAATTCAACTAAAATAAAATTTCAAGTGTGTAGCGTTCCATGTTCTGGGTATGGGTTTGCCGGCTAGAGTCTCTAGGCAATAGGCTCCCCTTCCAGCTAAGCTTTGAATGAGGAAAGGTCCCTCTCAATTGGATGAGAACTTCACTTTGTCTTTTCTCGCATTGTTTCGCATTCTACACACGAGGTCATCGGGGTGAAAACATCGTGGATTCAGCTTTGAATTGTATTTCCTTGCCACCCTCAACTTTCCGGCTTCATCCCGTATTTTTTCCCTATCTCAGAGCTCGCTGATGAGGTCAAGATTGGCCGCCAAACTTTCATTGTTCATTGATAGATCCGCAAGTTGCCAACAGAATGTGGGGTCTCCAACTTTCACAGGAATCATAACATCAGTGTCATAAGTTAGACTGTACAATGTTTCTTGAGTTGAGGACTGTGGAATGCATCTGTAGGCCCAAAGTACTTCGAGTAGCTCCTCAGGCCACCTCCCTTTGGCCATACCTAGCCATTTTCTGAGTTCGTTGAGGATGACATTGTTGACGGCCTTGGCCTGTTCATTACTCTGAGGATGCTCTATTGAGCTAGTTATGTGTTGAATGTCTAGACCCTTATAGAAGTTTATTAGCCCCCGGGCTGTGAACTGTCTTCTGTTGTCGGTTATGATGGTATGAGGCATACCAAAATGGCAAACAATGTTTTTTCAAACAAAGTCCTGGACTTTCCTTGCAGTGATGGCGGCAAAGGGCTCAGCTTCAATCCACTTGGTGAAGTAATCGACTCACACTAGTAGGAATTTGCACTGCCCTTTTCCTGGTGGGAAATGTCCTATTATGTCCATTCCCCACATGGCGAAGGGCCATGAGGGCGTAATGCTATATAAGACTTTAGGTCAGGCGTGCAGGAGGTTCCCATACTCTTGGCATTGCTTACATTTTTGCACAAATGCAATGCAATCCGTCTGAATCGTATGCCAGTAGTAACCTGTCATCACTACTCTGTTTGCCATACTCCTCGCCTCCTAATGAAGTCAACAAATTCTCGTGTGCATTTCTTTCATGATGCATTGTGCTTGACCACGAGTGACAAATTTCAACAATAGTTGAGAGTAGCCTTTCATATACTGTTCTTCTCCAACCAAGACGTACCGAGCACTCTTCGCCCGCATTATCTATTCATCTTCACCTTCACGTGATATTTATAATGATCAAATTTTTAAGGTATCGTTACGATTGGTTGAGGCTCTAAGGTATAGCAGCCTTTATAGACTGTGACCGTTAGTAGTTGTCTGGTGAGTTGGCATTTTGGGGTTGAGTGATTGAGTGGGTGGTGCTTCGATCTCAACTGTGCCCTATTCAGCCTAAATCGAATACTACTCGGCCATACCTCTTGACATCATTCGGCTATACCAAATGTGACCCAATCATAATCTTGTATGGGCACTACTCGACCATCACATGTACAGTAACATAACCCACTTATGAGAAGTTGAGACTTTAAAAGATGAAATAAGATAAACAACAAGAAGAGGATATTTCATAATTTCTAAATCAGTGCTAAACAATTTTCTTGATCTCTTCATGTTGTGTTTTTCTCCAATTGATTTGTGAAGAAATGACACAAATGAAAAGGGAGAAAAAGTGAATATACCATTATCCTTCTTGACATCCTCACACCTTCCTTTTGCAGTAGCGATCCCAATCAAGAATTGTGGTGCAGCCCTCGAAACTAGGCGACTCATCAATGAGGTCAATCATGATCTCAATGCGAAGGAGACTTTCAGAAGAATTACTGTCATTAAACGCGAATTTGGCATCGAAAGAGGAAGCAATACGAGAGTAATTGGAGGAGGACTCCATCGCCCTTCCTAGATCAAATAAATCCAAACTAAAAGACTCTCCAAAGTAAGTCCATAAGAGCACAAAAAAAGGTGTTTTGTTATTCCTTCCCAAACCTTTTTAACTGAAATTATGTTGTTTATGATGGTTGTTATATACTCTGTGTCAGAAAGGTGTAAGGTTCACTCAATCTTACCTTTATAAAGTGGTGGGTGGGTGGGTACGTTGTTTATTGGGATTTGTTTCTTTGTCAGATGTGAGGTGTGTTCTCAATGCAAGGGAGATGGGGAGATTGGTTCGTTGGAGGTGGCTAGGTACTTGTCGGCCTGTGTTTTTTCTATAGTAGGCGTCTCATAGGTATGGCTGACAACTTGAGGCTGGAACGATTGTTAGTGGTCATCATGTTGTCGGAGGACCGCATAGTACACTAGCCTCCCGGGCTTAAGTAGTTGCTTGAACATATTAGTGGATGTTGTCAGCCATGCTCCCTGATGGCCGTATAGTACACTAGCCTTCCAAGTCTGAGTAGTTATAGGACTATGAGAATCGTGTAAGTGTTTGTTGACAGTTGTGTTCTCGAATAGCCGTATAGTACAATAATTATGTGTGCTTCTTTCTTGAGACCCTATCTTTTGTTTTTTTTAACGGTTCCTTCTTACTTTGTTTCCTTTTATTTTTGTGTTTTTTAGCATTACTTCTGTTTGATTTTGGTTTGCTTACATAATGATGACAATGTAAATTTTAACATAAAGAATTATGGAAGAACATGCATATTGGTATAAAGAACGAAACTAAGAATGACAGAGCACACGAATATTCAAAGATCATCATAGGCTCATACCTCTCGGCATCTATTTCGTCATAATTTTAATCTTTCAGATTCTTCTTTGGGTCGACTCATTTCGTGTCTTCTGTAATTCTAGTATGTTATTTCTTCTTTTTTTCTCTATCTTTGAACACTTTCTTGCTTCTCGATGATATGTATTTTCTGTCTACATGAACTTCGTTATCAAAACGAAGAATGACGAAATGATTTCCTCTCTCTTTTTTAATTACTTTTCCTTCCCTTTAACTAAAATTTCCGCTTTTTTTTTCATCGACCGCGTGAGGGAGGTGTTGGGCCCCCTGGAGCCGCACCCACATAAAAAGGGTGCATGAGGAGGGTGATGAAGGTGGGGTAAGAAAAAGAGGAGGACAAAGAGCATAAAAAACCAAAGAGCACCGCTCCTCCTCTCGTCGCTCCCCGACCAGACTCCGTCTGTCGACAACTTCTAGTGATTGGGCCGTCGCCATGGACTTTCTGAAGTACGACCTGATGGTGTCTAATCCCATCAATGTCCAACTTAACAATTATGAGGTCGGTCCCTACTCGGCCACTACCTCCGTTTCAGATCTGCACATTGTCTTTTTGGAGCTTACCTCCTATGCTATACTCCTTAGCCGCATTATGAGCGACAGTTAATGAAAAGGGAGAGTGATGGTGTGGAGAAATTGAAGGCAGATCTGGAAAGCTCTTCCGTCTCTCTGAAAGCTGCCCTTTCGGCCAATATCAACTTGGCTGAAACTAATAAAGATCTAGAGGAGAAGCTGGAACGAGCCAATGCGGAGGTTAGTCTTCACCGCGAAAGGTGCTCGATCGTCGAGCAGAAGGAAGCAGACACCAACCGAAGGGCCAACAGTCTTCACGAAGAAGTGGTGGAGTTGGAGAGGGAAGTCACGGCACTAAAGGCCGATCACAAAGAAGATCGCTGCCATTGAGCCAAATTAGAAAAAGAACTGGGTGAACTCCAAGACCATGTCATTGAGCAACACGACAAGAGATTAGACCTGGTCGTGAAGCAAGCGACCTTCTTTTACAAGATTCACATCGATAAAGGGAATTTTAACAACCAGAAGGCCTTCTACAAGGGCGGGTTGCTGTCGCTAGAAGACATGTCAGACGAAAGTGAGGAGGTGGAGGCGGACGACGAAGAGGAGGCACGGAGGAGGACGAGAGGGTGGCTACTCGGAGGGTTGATATTGTAAATATTTTTTACGAAGTTTATCATGTGATTGATATCTTTGACGGTCGTATGTTCTTCGTTCGTTCCTCACAATATAACGTTGTAAGTGTCCTGACTGTATGAGTTCTTCTATCTTATCTTTCAGGATCATTGTGGTTGCGATGGTATCGATAGTGCTTACTTTGATCCGCCCGTGGGGGTGAAGGAAACTTGCGTGATGCCATGATGAGTTCGGCGCTAAGTGCTTAGGGCATATACTTCGCGAACCTTGGAGCCCAGGGTCCCTTATGGGACTTTGGTGGATTATGATTCAATTGTTTCGCTTTTCCTGGTTCTGCTCAGCCATGGCTTGACCTTTGAACTCCCTGAGTTCTTCTACCTACATAAACTTGGTCGCCCTTTGCGGAGCCATCCATATTAGCAGTTAGCTACATACACAAACTATCCGCAAAGGGTCTCGGCCTAAGGGCTGTGATCAAATGATGCATAGCCACCTCCGAAATAAGCCTGCGAATGCACAAGGCAACTTTGTCGATCCTATCCATAAACGTTCGCAAGGACTCTTCTTTTTCTTGTCGGATATTTACCAGTGCAACGGATGTCATGTGATGAGGTTTGCTAGTTGTGAACTGTGCTGCAAACTTGGCCTTCAGGGTTTTGAGTGAGTCAATAGTATATGGGGGTAGCCAAGTGAACCAATTGAGTGCAAGCGCTTTCAAAGAAGTAGGGAAGACCTTGCAGTAGATGTGGGCGTCAATTGTATACAAGGTCAATTGGGCGACGTATGCATCAATGTGCTCGTCTGGATCCCTTGACCTATCATATCGGTTAGGATAGGGTTTTTCCAATTGCTTGGTAACTCAGTCGCCATTATCTCATCCGTGAAGGGATACTTTCCAAACGAATTGGCGATCGTGGTGCGTGACGCTTCTTCTTGTCTGTTCTTTCGGCGAGAGCCTTCCTCTTTTTGGCTTTAACGTCACGAGTAATCTCATCTCCGGCCTTCATGCCGAGAGCCTTCTCCTCTTCAACTTTCACGCTGAGAGTCCTCTTTCCTTCGGCCTTCGTGTAGGGAACCTTCTTACTCGATTAGGTTTTTGCCTTTAACTCGCTCTCGCTCCGCTTTGTCAACCCTTTGCTTTTTATTCTCTTCTCGGAGCCTGTCCAAGGCCCCAACTTGGCGTGTCACATCTTTTTTCTGCTATTTCCTTACCATTTCCAATTCCCTCTTCATCTCGGCCAAAACAGTCGTCGAGTCTCCTCCTTGATGGTTCTGCTGACTCCCATGATTCCTGGTTGTCACCATTGCTTCATCGAACTAATCTCGACCCCACGGTGGGCGCCAAAATGTTCTAACAAGAGACCGATTTGCTCCAACAAGCAACAATGTATTTGATCGGTTCCTGTAGGTTTCAAGTTTCATTTTCTGTTGTGTTGTCCTGTCTGATCTCGAATACTTCAAATGCTCACAATCCCGGGAGGGTGTCCTGCATGTATTTCGACGCTCAAGTTAGATGAGTCTGAGTAATACAGGATAAAGTGGGATAGAGTAACAATACCTTATTTGTTGGGGCTGTCTTTCCTTTTATAGTGCTTGAATGGGCCTCTGGGTAAATGGGTTGGAGGCCCATTTAAGCTATGGAGATCCCATGTTGATGGTGACCACATGGGTGTCATGCGTCTGATGATCCTAACGAGACAAATATTTATGCTTGTGAAGTTATGGCGAATAGTATTTGGTCGGCCTTATGTTAGACCGATAAATATTCGGTTGGCCAACATATTTGTGTTGTGCAATTATATATTGTTTAGGTTGTTAGCCCTTTTTATAGTATAAGAATGTAGAAAAAACCTTTTTTCCCTTTTTCTTTTTCTCTTTAAATCCACCGAAAACCACACATGGTTGCACCTCATCAATCTGAGAACAACAGAAAATTACAAGGTGTCCGTCACAAAAGATTTCTCTTTTGTATATGACAGCTCAGTTAAATTTATGTACTCAATGCACTTACAACGTTAAGGTCCCAAATTTCTATGGAAGGTTCCATTGAGCCCACAACTATGAAGTTCCATGTGATCACAATGAAATTATATTAAGCTCATAAAATAAAGCAAAGATATCAACCAGGTCTCTAATATTTTTAAGCATAAGTTAAGATTATACATCCATCTAAAACAAAAAATGAGACTAAATATTCCCTAACTCGAAAACAGTGGTCCAAACTAGTCCACTTACTAACCAATTCTCTAGCAACAATAGTGAAAATCTAAAGTGGCTCTTCCAAGCACAATAACCACTTGAAGGGAGTACTCTCCACCTTCTGCCTCTAGAATGGTGACATTTGACAATTAATTTGGACAATGACATTAGTTTGCAGTCTGTACCTCACTCTAAGCTGTAAATACAAAAAAAAAAAAAACAAACAATTGACTATGTTTTCAGGAACTACACATTTGTAAACCAAATTTAATTTAACAAATCACTTACCTTTGATTATCCATCCTCAACTCCATCAGATGCAGCCATGTATTTATACGAAAGAAACTACTACCAAAGAAAATAAACCCATTAGTCACATATGTAGAGTAGGACATTGCCATACATACATGCCTCAGATGAAAACCACTAAGCTAAAACAAACCAAGTAGTGGTTTACACACATGTTTCACACATGAAAACCAATAAGGTTTGAAAAGCCCAACACATGATGGTTTACTTTGTTGACCTAAGTGGTTCATTGAGTACGACTCTGGCATACATACATGCCTCAGATGTGGAAAATGGTTTCCTTTGTTCACCTAAGTGGTTCATTGAGTAGGAATTTTGCATACATACATGCCTTAGATGGAAACCACCAATGAACAAAAGCAAACCAAAATGTGGTTTCCTGTGAATAGCTAAGCAGTTGACTCAGAAGGACTTATGCATACATACATGTCTCAGATAGGGAAACCAACAATCAACAAAAGCAAACCAAAACGTGGTTTCCTATGAAAGTGGTTGACTCAGAAGGACCCACATACTTACACGTCTCAATTAGGGAAACCAACAATCAAGAAAAGCAAACCAACATATGGTTTCCCATGAATATCTAAGCAGTTGATTCATAAAGACTTTCCTATACATACATGCCTTAGAGAAGGAAACCAGCAATGGACAAAAGCAAACTAAAACGTGGTTTCTTATGAATAGCTAAGTGATTCACTCAGAATGACTTTCACATACATACATGTCTCAGAGAAGGAAAACAGCAATCCACAAACGCAAACTAAAATGTGGTTTTCTATGAATACCTAAGCGGTTAACTCATAAAGACTTTCGCATACATACATGTCTCATATAGGGAAACCAACAATCAAGAAAAGTAAACCAAAACGTGGTTTCCAATGAATAGCTAAGTGGTTGACTCAGTAGGACTTTCGCATACATATATGTACAAACAAGAAAACTACGAACGTAAAAACCCCTAAGAAGTGATTTTCTTTGTTAGAAGGAAGAAATTGACATACATAAACTAAGCACAGATGGAAACCACCAACAAAAAACATACCAAGAGACCATTTTTCGCATACATGTATCACATACAAAAACCAACAACGAAAAACAAGCTAAGAAATGAAATTTTCAGTGACCTAACTGCTTGAGAGACCAATAATGGTTTAAGTTCATGTTTGATATAGCAAAATATTTACTTCGCATGGTATTCACTTTGCAAAGTGACAATCACTTACCTTAGATGACACACGACGACGAAGCAACACGGTCATGCTTTGCAAAACGGTGGTCGCTGGCAAACCCGTCCTCCAATTGAACGTCGGAAGCAAAACGTAGACCTTTCTACGTGAAACCCATCCTCTTTCTCTGTTCTCTCTCCTTCAGCATGCGAACAAAATGTGGGAAAGTGAAGCGTTTTCCCTCTGTTCACGTTACAAAACCCTAAACCAAATTACTCTTCACTCCCTTGCAAAAGGACAAACCTTTTCCACTTATCTTAAATGCTTAACATTTTTCTCTTTGAGCCACACAGAACCTGTGCCACGAAGAAGTGTCAAATGGGAGTAACTCCTTCAGTAGTGTCAAAGTATCATTTTTCTAAAAATATAACACTAACTTCATTAAAAAAATATATAAGAAAATATGTTTTTCTAAGGATGGATAAAAAAATAAATAAAAAAATATTTGCTTGTAAAAGTAATCCAAAATAATAAATATCGATAACTAATATGTTAATATATTTTTAAATTATTTTTAACTTCAAATTTAAATTAATAATAGTCTTTAAATCGATAATAATAAAAAAAACAAATAACCAGTTAATAGAATCAATATATATATATATATATATATATATATATATATATATATATATATATATATATATATAAGATGATAGAAAAAATAAAGATGCATACTTAGAAAGACATATACACGAACTCTATTTCAACAAGAACAAGAGCAATACTAACCATCACAACATGAACCGGAATCACAAGAGAACACTGAAGACTAAAATCGACAAAGATGGACATCCTCACTACTCTAATTATTTGACAAACAGTTTTCATTTGAAACTTTTACACTGTTAGTATTTGATTTAAAATATTTGTTGTCAGAATTTAATGTGTATTATATGTTATTGGACCATTATATATGTATTATCACTACTTGGTTTTACTATGAACTTCAATTTAAATATGTTATCACTTGATTGTTAATGTGGTGTTAAAACTTGATTTTGGATTATGTGGATGCGACTTTTATTTTAGATTATTCATTATAGGGCAACAAATAAAGTTAGAATATTTGTAAAATATTTTTTTTTATAAAAACAAAACTATTTACATACGGATAGGTTATCTACAAAATTACATACGAATTACTTACACATGAATTTACCTATAAATTTTTAAATTTTGGACGATCCTTACTTACATACAAAATTTTTTCCATATGTAATTTATTCATAGAATATTTCATATGTAATGCCATAAATAAATTACATAAGGATTATGCCATAAATAAATTACATACGAAAAAATTTCGTATGTAATATATATTGCATCTATATATGGAATTACATATAGATTATTTCGTAAATAAATTATATATGAAAAAAATCCCATATATAAAGTACCTATGTCATATTTACATATAGATTTCTTTTCATATGTAATATGTACTATACGGCCGACCAGTCACTGTCGATCGACCGAAAGGTATTTTTGGTCGGGACTCACCATCGAGTTAGTAATCCTGAATAACCGTTTTATGATAAGCACATGCATGGACATGTGGGAGTGTGTTAGAAACAGGAATGTTTTAGGTTATCATTCTGTTACCAAATCATAACATAATAATTCTGTTACCAAATCATAATATAATAGAATGAGCCCAAACTCATTAAGTCTATTATTATGCTTATAAATATAGGCTCAATGATAATATTTCTAAACTCTTATTGATATTCCTGGTCTAAATTAACTTGAGCGTTGGAATGTCTAGAGGGCCCGCTCTGAAACGGTGAAATTCATTGGAATGTCTAGAGGACCCGCTCTGAAACGGTGAAATTCAATGGATTCGGTACACTGAGAAGTAGCTATGAGAGCAATCAAGGAATCACCACAGAGAAGATATTACATTTAACGAAGTGCAAATGGCCATTGGGCAAGATTTGTATCCTTCAGAAGACGACCTTTTGTACGAAGAGGAGTTGCTTCGAAACCCTTTCAGTCTTAAGCTATGGTGGCGTTACCTAATCGCGCGTTCGGAAGCTCCGTTCAAGAAGCGCTTCGTGATTTACGAGCGGGCACTGAAGGCTCTTCCCGGAAGCTACAAGTTGTGGCACGCGTACCTCCGGGAGCGCCTCCACCTCGTTCGCAACCTCCCCGTTACTCACTTTCAATACGACACGCTCAATAACACCTTCGAGCGTGCCTTAGTCACCATGCACAAGATGCCGCGAATTTGGATTTTGTATCTGCAAACCCTAACAAATCAGAAATTGGTAACTCGGACTCGCAGGACCTTCGATAGGGCTCTCTGCGCCCTCCCCGTCACCCAGCATGACCGTATCTGGGAACCTTATCTTGTGTTGGTGAGCCAGAAGGGTATTCCGATTGAGACTTCTCTTCGAGTTTATCGCAGGTATTTGAAGTATGATCCCTCTCACATTGAGGATTTTATTGAGTTTTTGCTGAATTCGAGTCTCTGGCAAGAGACTTCTGAGAGGCTGGCTTCGGTGCTCAATGATGACCAGTTTTACTCTATTAAGGGTAAGACCAAGCACCGGCTTTGGTTGGAGTTATGTGATTTGCTCACTCGCCATGCCAATGAGGTTTCTGGGTTGAATGTGGACCCATCATTAGGGGTGGGATTAGGAAGTTCAGTGATGAGGTGGGTAGGCTTTGGACTTCGCTTGCTGAGTATTACATTAGGAGGGGTTTGCACGAGAAGGCTAGGGATGTGTTTGAGGAGGGTATGTCTACTGTTATCACGGTCAGGGATTTTAG
>Ga0099825_1005713_pt1 | contig 15857 bp, 5 predicted proteins | sample SiratroredBW_FD_76838 | JGI IMG/M metagenome (GOLD analysis project Ga0099825, IMG submission 76838) | Root nodule microbial communities of legume samples collected from California, USA - Siratro red BW | ecosystem: Host-associated > Plants > Roots > Nodule | place: USA: California | collected...
ATATATATATATATATATATTTTATATATATATATATATATATATATATATATATATATATATATATATATATATATATATATGCCAACTAAATATATTTGATGTAAAAATATAACAACAAATGCCAAATTTTTCTTTGGACACTATATAACAAGTTGTTAATAATTATTACAATAATTGTAGTATAGTGAAAATGTCTTTCTTGAAATCATATACTTGGTTTTGAATATAACATTGACATTTCTCTATCTCATATCCTAAGTTTTAGATGAATTAAGGCTCTAAAAATCGAAATACATTGTTTGAGGCATGTCTAGAAGACAAATAATGTATAAACTACAATACAAAAAAGACTTCATTGTTAATGGTAAAACAGAAAAATGTTAAAATTATTTTTTTGAAGAAAATTAAAAAAAAAAATATGTTTACATAACTATTAAGATGTCTGTCTAAAATAATTTTCAACATATTATTATAATCTACGAAGGGAAGATATTCATATTAAAAAAACATATGAAAGATACTTCTTTCTAAATCACTCAAATAGGATCCTTTAGGCAATTGTATATCTTGATTAATAATTTTGCAAGGAGAAACTAGCATATTTAGATTAAGTGTAGTTTTGATGTCTAATCTTCCTTCTACATCACAAAGTAGTTTGGTTAAGTTTCTTTTCCTTAAACACGCATACTGTAACAAATGTCTTTAATCACCAAGCTCACCAACACTGTCTTCTATCTCCGCTCTCGAAAAAGAAGTATCAGATAGATATCAACGTACAAGTCACACCATATGCTATGGAAGTCTCCTCTCTTAAACAGTTTACAATAACATAACTTCCCTTTGTGCTGCGTAATCACTTGCTAAAATAAAATTAACTTTGCAATTATTTATTGGTCAGTCCTATCTACATTAACGATATAGTAACCAATGTAAAAAACTTGTAAATATTGCAAGTTTACTAATTATTTGTATACATTAATTATTAATTAACTTATGTAAAATTGAATTATAGAATTTTTTTTAGTACGCCGACGAGGACCAAGAAAAAAATATCGATAATTTATTTTCATTGTAACTTTCTCGAATGATATACTCACTAAACAGTAGTATATAAAACAAGTCCTTCACTGTGACATTAAGGATTGAAAACAGATTCATTTAAGCTTTTACCATAATATAATAGTATATATAATCCTGCATCGTACTTTTAGGATGGTATAATATATCACATGGGAAAAGTTGAACTTAAATTAGAATGCCTTTAAAAGTTAAAGCACTTGAGCGAAGCTGAATTATATTTACCTTGAAAAGGTTTAGAATGAAAATACTATATATTTGGCATCTACTTCAGACAACTGCAATCTACCATATCCTTAGAGAGGAAATTAACGCCGATGAAAGACAGATGTTTCTACATTAACTTATAATTGTAGGATATGATATATGACTAAAGAATGAATTTGAAAGTGTGAAAAAAAAAAAAAAAAAAAAAAAAAAAAAAAGAAAAAAAAAAAAAAAAATATAAAAAAAAAAAAAAAAAAAAAAAAAAAAATTAAAAGAGTAAAAAAAAAAAAAAAAAAAAACGAAGATAAAGGGAGTGAAAAGTGAGGTTTTTTTGAATTAAAAGAGAAATGATAAAAAATTAATGAAAAACTTATGAGTGATTTGTTTGATATAATATTAGTAATAAATATAATAAATTTAAAAAATAAAAAATGATATATTTATTAAATGGCTAAATTATCCTTGGTATTATTAATTAATTTTATTTAAATATCAATTTATAATTATTTATTATTATTATTTTATTACTATTATTTATTATTTAAATTATATAAAATATAATTAATTATATTACGTTGTATAATGTAATACAATCGATTACGTTATATATAACGTAACATAATCCATTCTCAATTATGACATATCACCCCATGCAATGTAATTTAAGGTTAAATACGTAATGTAATATACTTCTTTACATGATTTTTCTTGTGTAATTATATATATGTCAGGTGATTTTTTTTGTCTTTCTTCTTATAGTTGTTGAAGAATGAAACTATATATAATTGTATTTTCGTCGTTGTTTTTCTCTGTTAATCCATAATTACAAACACAGATAATTATGATTCTTCCTTCCGCGTCTAGGATATTAAAATTAAAAATAACATATATAAGATATTAAATATTTTTACAAACAAATTTTAATTAATAAAAATTTTAATATATTTATTTTATTTTTTCTATTAAAAGTCCTTAGTTTGTAACTTATGTAAAATTTTTAATAATAATTTGCCTATTTGAAGTTATTTACAGTATAAATGGGTTGACTTTAATAAGAACCAGAGTGTAATATTGCTCTCTCATTCATGGAAGCCCGTCCTTAATATTTTCTAAACGGATCTTGCTAACGAAATTGTTCAAAGCACACTTATTTTCTATTCACAAACCAAAACATGTTATATAGAATACATTTAAGTAAATATTTAATAGCACATTCACAGTTTCTGTAAGTGTTTGAATTATACATCCATCATGTTAGAAACACATTTTAATATAAAGATTGTTATTAGGTGTTATGAATATTTATTACATACTAAACTAATAAAATGAAAAATAATTCAAAGTTCCAAGTTTGCCAGTGAAATTTCAAGTAATAGACTCAGTTCAACCCATAATATTAGGCATACCTCTTTCGATAGGCAACCAAAATAGGTCACAAATAAATTGCGACTATCAAACCTTAAATTACTAGAACTACAGAAGATAAAAAAGGAACCTAAGAAACAAGGACTTAGATTTTGGGAATTTTATTTATTCATAACTTTGTGAATATTATGTTTCACTAGATGATCCAAACCTGCGTACAACAGTATAGTATACCAATCTAGGATTTCTTAGAATGCTTATATCAGCTCTGAGCATATTAATACTAATTATATAAATATAATAATTGTAAGGTTTTAGCGACAACAGGAGTTCATGAAAATCTATGAGGCACAAACGATGATTTTGCTAGAGCATGGGATGGGAGAGATCCATGGGAAATGGATTGGCCAGAACAGTATCCACGTAATAGTGTGGATGGCTTGGATCCATCACCACAAACTGCATGTCCTCCGAAGGCTTCCAGTGCCGTTTCCTTTGATTAATAAACCAGTTGTTGATTTGCTTCTGATCCAGACCTGTAGATTCTGCAAGAGCCAGCTTCTGTGATTCCTGTATATGAACAAACCTAACATGAAAACTAAGAAAAATGTATTTTCCCATTCACAAGCATTAAGAATATTGTTCTCTTGTTTTTTAAGAATGTAATATTATTGTTATAAAAGTGATGGTCTAGTTATGAATTTGGTCTCAGTAGTTTTGGAATCTCATTATGTTCAGCGCATCTATGTATGAAGAAGGCAATAGAAAGGAATAGATTGAACATACGGATGGATAAGGCCATTTGTAGTGTCTGCTCCACCATTCAAGCAATTGTTGCCTTGCTTCTTTGGGTAGCTTTCCCTTTTTCCTCTTTTTCATGAACTCCTGCTTCAGACTGCCCAAGTATCCACTGTACTTGCGCAGAAGCTGCCCCTTTAATTCCCTGTCCTCTGCCTGGGGATCTATCATGCTCTGAACATCAACATCCTCTTCAGATGATCCATTCCTATCACCACCCTCATTACAAGCTGAACATAACAACAATCAACTCAGTTATGATAATACTCACTAAAATCATTATCTACATATTTCTCAAACAAGGTCTTATTCAATCTAGCTTTAATATCTCGTGCTAAGTAAAACCATACATACAAATACAGCAAATAGTAATAATAACTCAAGTTCAAAGTGACATGACTAACTTCCCTCTACTTTTCTCCAACAAGAATTCTATGACTCACGAAAAAATCAAGAATTCTCCAACAAGAATATATTGTTGCAACTAGTTAAAAGTTGAAACTAGAAAATAGTTTGGATTGATCATATACCATGTCCCTGCATTATTTTCCTAAAGGCAAACTACGGTGGCACGTAGCTGAATGATTTTAGTGAATACTATAACGTAAATATATTTAACAATCTTGATACTTATGAAAGAAAGTAAAACATAGAAATAAAAGCTTTGTTTTCTATTTGTTGAATTATAAAGTAAATGTGGTATGGAAACATTTCATGAGGATTTAAAGAAAAGAATAACTACAAGTACTGCTTGCAATCATGAGGAAATAATTTATCCACACCACTAAAAGTTTGCACTTAAATTGGTGCATCGGGTAAAGAGCCAGGTGCCAAGTCGAAACATTATTCTATCCATCTTAACTCAGAAAATGGACGCTCCGTTTTTCTTTAGGTCAGACAAGGTTATGGACGAAAAAGTGTAATCGTGAACATATGCTGCTCCAATGTAACTTATGAATGGCTACTTTATGGATATATTCCATAGTATCTTTAAGCTACAATACAGTGACTCGTTTAAACTCAATAATGACTAGTGATCATATCCAGCAAACATGCAAAAGCTTTTACTCATTTTCATTTATAGTCATTAGCACAATTGCAGTAAAGTTTGACTAATGTTAATGGTTGTCATATTCAACTATAGATTTCATTGAACAATCAGCATTGTAGATATGACAGTATGTATATCCATTCCCAGTTTAAGCTGTGCAAATAAATTAGTACTGCAACTCTATGGTCATAATCCTAACAAATATGACAAATGCATCTGAAGATTCAGTACCTATGGAAGCAAAAGCAATCACAGGAAAGACAATATATGCATGCACTAACCTTTGAAATTACATGTTCTATCAGTCCAATTACACACAACAGTTTGAGGAAACAAATTGGGCGACACAACTGAAAATTTTGATTCTCAATTTTTTCACTCGTTATAAAATGAGCTGCCTTTCCTAACAAAGTCTTCTGCATGCACATCATCAAGAAACAAGCTCACAACACGTTTAAGAAACTCAACTACTTATCAACTATGCTGAAAGTTGGCTTATTATTGTTAAGGACCAACCATATAAACAGCTTGAACTCTTTCAAGACTAACCAAACCCTTTCAAGAAAAAGCCTAGGCTTGATACGCAACTATATACAAAAGCACCTCCGTATGTTCAATTTCATCATATTCAGAATTGGGAATAGGAAAGACCAAAATTCAGCTTACCACCAATCAATCATGAAAGGTTCTTGTACCACAAAATAACTATCATCCTGAGGAATGGGAAGTGGTATCTCACGAAACAAGTTCACCCCTCACGCCAAAAACCCTTTAATGCTGTGAAGTGAAAGATGACATTATCTATCTCACAACAACTCCAACAGCATCATTTGGAGGAATTTGGATAGAGAGAAAACTAAAATGTAAAAGATCTTTTATTGCTTGGATAGAAAGAAAATAAAGGAGCGGAAAGCAAAAAGAAAATGCTAAATTGCATTTATACTCTTCAAATATAACAAATATAAAGTAAATAGCCACTTTAATACTTTACTTCCCATTAACTTTAGATTAGTTCTTCTATAAAAATTTAATATAAAGTAAATAGCCCTTATTCGTCCACAAACTATCAAAATGTCATTCAGTTTGCCTCTCATACAAGGCCTAAGACTATATATAAATGGCAGTTATCCCAAATTTAGTTAGGATAAGGGTTTGCTTGTCATTTGATTAGTTTTCTCTTTAACTCATGTCATCTTTTCTCCTCGCTATAGGAGAAAATCTTTTCCATGAGTTACACTCTAATTTTTTTATTTCCCATGTTTTCTCACTATTCTCAACGGTCAGAAAACATCTCACCAACAGAGTTCTTTGACGTTATCACTTTATGGAATACCTTTTATTTCCAAACGATACTAATTTGAATCGACTGAAATAAATGATTTGACAGATTCATTTATTGATCCATACAACAAAATCACAACAACGAGAAGAATTCAGATAACTTCATTTTTTTCCCTTTTGTCTAAGATAGAACACAAATTTAAGAAACACAATTACTATAATTATTTATATAAAAGCTGTTTTGCTAACCATTATGGCTAAAGAATCAATGAAAAAATTAAGCAGAAAAAAAGAAAGATAGTAAATTTTTTTATCTTAATACAATAGTTGATATTTTCTTTTTACATCACTATATATATATATATATATATATATATATATATATATATATAGATATATATAAATTAATTAAATTTTAGTGAAAAGTTAGAGCATGACTAACAAAAACAATATTCATTCAAAAATTTAACAATAAAAATTATTTAAGAAAACTGACAACTAAAAAATAAAGAGCATAGCATTCAATAGTGCAAATGCATCTACCCCAAAAGAGTATACCCTGATAAAGTGATATGGTAGTAAATAAGAATAGAAGGTTCCCTCTATTGTTTTAGTTTTAGTGGTATGTTTACTGCTTAAATTCACTCTGGCAAATTTTAAAATTCTGCACTTATCCCAAAAGAACTTCAGCCTTTTCTGCCACTTTTTAGTCTGCTTATTACATTTCCAACGAGAGCATGTAGCCAACTTCTACCCAGCAATTACCACTCCAGGGCAAGAAGAAACCCTAATCCCTAGGTTATTTACCAGCAAGCTTCTCTCGGCCATTTCATCCATCATTCTATTCATTTCAAGTAGAATCTTTAACACAAAGAAAGGAGCAAACCAGCCAAACCTGAGAATCTCGGTAAAAATCAAATGGAGAAATAGATGACAAGAATGTAACTAAAGTCTTATATTTCCAAAAAAGACAGCTGTATATATGTCAATATCTAGCACACACGAGATGACGAATTAGCAAGATACCAAAACAGTTTAATCAATGCACTAACACCAAGAAGAGGATACAGATATGTACCACACCACCATCTACACTTTGACAGACAAAGCCACGCTTTGAACAAGGGCACCGATGCCAGTATTTGAAACCCTCACAAATACAAAGACTAGCCACCAAAATAAAATACATCAAAGGAAGCGTATAGACCAATGATTGTTAAAGATACCTAAAGTTGAAAAGAAAAAGTGGTGCTTCATGAACTTTAAGCGCATTTCAATCCTCACAACACGCTTCCTTAAAACACAGGCATGCATTGGTAGTCAATTACTCAAACATCAAAGACAAAGCAATTAACGTTAGAAACAACCTGACAACTTAGATATACTCATTAGGAGTAGTTATTTAAGAACAGCTTCCGATGTTTTCTTAATTTTTTTAATTAGAATTAAAGTTTTATCTCGATACTTTATGTAAATCTTTTGTTAAGTTCCAATTCTGACATGAGAAGAACATTTACTCACGGAAGGAGCTATATCCAAGTTTTTTCACCTAACGTTGACAGATCTTCGCATTAAATATGAAAAATAATTTCAGAAGATAACATAGATAGAGAGAGAAAGTGGGTCATCACCGAAGTCGGAGGAAGAAATTGTAAGATTTTTGAACTGACACTCAATCCTTTGAAGGAAGAGCATGGCTTCTTTTAAGGGTTTGGAGAGTTCTTGCTCGTACTTGGTCAGCATCTCGCAGTAAGCTTCCATGAACTGATCTAGAGCTGGATCTTCACCTAAGCAGCTGGATCCAGCTGCATCTCCCGCCATTGTCACCGCAGAAGCACATGCTTCCTCTAACCTTGCCACCACTTCAGGCGGGGCTCCAACCTGCAAAGAACGTGGGAAAACCATGTATCATGTAATATGAGAACGTGCTACAAAACACATGATATAATTTCCATGAAGCAAACTGTCTTTATCACTTCTGCTTTAAAGGGTTTTTTGACTTCTTTGCAAATTCTCTTTCTTACGATGGAACATAACTTATCAACATAGTGTTTTTAATAGAAAGAAACAAAAAACCAAGTCCACAATTCACAGTACACATGCTACACAACTCAGATCCGAAATTGCCAAAGAAAGGGAGTGTGCAGAAAGTAATTAATTTAGCATCGATCGTTTTCAACCACAAAATCTGTCTACCTTTATTACACAAGGAGGCGGGGGGTGTTCGGGTGTACAAATACATCACACAAGACTCAACAAGTTAAAAGCAAGCTTTTTCTTCTTTTCTAACCTTCTGACAGTTGACGTATGCTGCCAAGAGACGGTGATAGTGAGGATGGGCCATGATCTTGGCCTTGACAGCAGAAGAGGAAGAAGAGGAGGAGCTTCCATTGTTGTTGTTGCGGTGGTTGTGGTGGCCACTCTCCATGAAATAGTACCCTACCCCAGTGTTGTTGTTATCATCGTTGTTGTTGTTGTGGTTATTGTCGAGCATGATAGAAGGAGTTCCACTGTTACTGCAGTTGGGAATGAAGAGACAGTTTGTGTTTGCATTATTATTGGTATTATTACTAGGATTAGGATTTATTGGATAATGACCAGCATGATGGGAAGTCACCAAAGGCATCATCGTCATTGGACATAGCCCACCACTGTTTTCTCCAAAAGCCAACAAATAAGAAGTGCCATTAGAACTACTACTACCCTCCATGGCTCGCTTGCACATTCACTCCCTTGTCAACAACACACAAACACACACATTCATTCACTCACTCACTGTCTTATCCTTTTTGCCAACCAACTACTGTGGTTCACTACAGTTGTTCCCTCACTACTTGCTAGCCTTATAACATACAACTAAAACAAACGCCCTCCCTTCTCTTATTCTCTCTCTCTATTTTATGAAGTCCGAATATGTTCTTCTTTCAGAGCTCTCCCGGGTTTTATGGTAAAAGTATCAGGCTTTTTACAGAAAATCCTAAATAGTGATAGTGGTGGCTATAGTCAGTTACATGAAGTAAGTATAATAGAGGTTTTCCCACTTGGCTTTTCTGGCAAAGCCTGCACAGAGTTTCCCTTTGGAAAATGGGTGTTAAATGTTAATCTTTCTTTCCAGCATTAATGAATGAATCATTTTCTCACACACACACTCTCTCTCTCTCTGATTCTAGTGGTTACACGGTTACACCTGTGAGTGAGAAGACACAGCACAGCGCACGCGGAGCACACTGAGAAAACGATGAGTTAGCGAGGAAGAGAAGGGGAGAGGGTTCGTGTAAGGCACTGCTACAAACAAAGGCTTTTACCTTCCCAATGAAAGCTCTCCCTCTCTTTTCCTGCACTGCCACTGATACGCTGCCATTCCTGGCATAAAACAAAACAGAAGAGAGAGATAAAGAGAGCAACCAAGTTTTTAATTTGTTTAGGAGAGAAAGGAACGATCAAATCGAGGAAGAGAAAACAAGTTACCTACTACTGACCATGAATGGAGAAGAGATAGATGGATAGGTTTATGTTTATGGGGCACGGAATCAACCCTTCCTTCCCTCTCTCTCTCTCTCCATTCTTTGATGGCAATCCCTCCACTCATTTAATATTCTCACTCCCTTTGTCCTCTTCTCACCACAGTGATTAAAAAATTCTCTACTAACCCATATTTATTGCACCATTAGGGATTTAACATCTTTGCTTCAATTGGTTCATGTTGCTTATCTCCCAAATAGAAGTTTTATGTCTCTAAAGATTAGCGTTAATACAGAATACTTTATTATTAATTCTTGCATGTGCCGAGCTAAACATGAATGAATGATTATGATATCACGATGCTTTCTTCTCTCTAGTCTAGCTATTCTAGACAGTAGTTGCTAAGGTAACATATGATCTACAAATACGATATAAACTAGTAATAATTTTACCAGGAAAAAAGCGCGTCTGTGACTAGGTAAATAAAGCTGGCAAAGTTTGTGGGACAGTCCGAATGTCTCTTCCTTTCAATCTCTTTTTCTCTATTTCCAGCACAATAGGTTTTCTCTATATCCCATCCCATCCCTCGTCCATAATAAAGGCCTAGAGTAGCATCACTTCCCGTAAAATACCGTAGTGAAAGCACCTCCATCAGGTTACGTACACATTGTCGCTTCCCATTGTCCCCCTCTCCCGGTTTTACACTTCGTTTTTCTTCTCTTTAGCACACTTCATTTATTGTTAACAAGTACATACACCAATTGATTTCCTTCTCTTAATAAATAAAGACTCAATATGTAACTTTAGTTACAAATAACTCTTTAATTCAAATGATATATTTTTCGGATAGATTATAATAAATGTATAATAACCTATATCAGGCAGTGTATAATATGCGTATGTTACTGTTGGTACATTGATACTTTCTGGAGGTACTCGCAGCTCTTGAAAGTTCTTGTTCCGATACTATTTCTGCTAGCATTGGAGATAATGGAATGAGAAAATGAAATGGAAATTGCAGGAGAGTGTACTGTACTGGGTGTGGTAGGTCTAGGAATCTCCACAGTCCATCTCGCCATGAATGAATAACCACTTCAGGCTGCTCCGCTGAACAGTTTTCTGTCTCTCTACCTATTTTTGCATCTTTATTCTTATTGCAGCCACTAGCCACACTTAGAAATAATTGTATCTTTTATAGGTTTAAATATACTTTTTTTTCATCAGCATGTAATGTATTTTGCAATTAGTCTTTATTTTATTCTAAATGTATTAATACGTCCTTTATTATTTGACACATTTATATTTTTAGCCTCTGATAAAAAACCAGACCAAAAATGCACTGTTTTCTTAAATACAGTTATATATATAAATGAAAAATGCTAATAATAATGTTGCAAAACTAATAATGAAAGTTATTATGCTACAAAAAAATCCCTGGCGAGGATAGTCTCGTGAATATATTGTCGATTTTTACCTAAATAACTCAATGAAATATTCTTTCTACCAAAACGAAAATCATTATCATATTATTCGTCTATATAAAACATAAAAGGTGACATTGTGATGTTTTTTTTTTTGTTTAATGTACCAAACTCTATTTCAAATATTTTTCACATTTTTAATTTACATAAAAAAATAACTTCTATAACACTCGACCTAAATAACAAAATTTCGTCACCGTTTAAATTTTTAAAAAATATAATACTTTTTTTAAACACCAATTTAGTGTAAATTAAGTTTCAGTAAAATCATGCTTACAAATATTACTTCAGCCTATATTTTTTAAAAAATAACTTAAACTCCTACTTCCATATCAATTCAAAAGAATTAAAGTCAAATTAACTTCAATAGGAAAACTAAAACAAATACGTGATTAAAAACAGACCATTTATATATTTTTTAAAAAATCCGAGTCCCCCATATTTTTAAAAAGATAATGCATCAGTCTAGTGTTTTGTGGAATAAGCGTAACATTAAACCTGGTTGAAAATGGATTAATTATAAGGGTGTTTTTAACTGCGCTGGTACGCCAATATTTGTAAATGAATTTCTATTTTACATTGTTTGGTTATTTTAGCACCTGATTTATTGAATAGTCCAAAATATTATAACATGAACCATATATACAGAATACTTTATCAAAGGTATAGATCGAAGTGAAAGTTACAAAATATCTATTTTAGTACTTGATTCACATGAATATTCTATTTACAATTTTTTTACGTTTTGGTCATTGAAACGCAATACATAACATTATGAATTTATAAATTACAGAGGTGTGAAGTATCTAAAAATATTTTACTTATTCTGTCAATTTTTCTAAATATTGATTTAAAAAACCCAAAATATTTTTCTAGGATATAAGTGCATAAGATTTATCATATTCTAAAAAATAAAATCATTTAAATTATAAAAAAGAAATTCTCTCTACAATATAAAATCAAACAAAACTACATTCCATATATTCAAACAAAATTACATTCGAAGTCTAAGATTTCGGGATTAGCAACCTGAGTGGTAGAAGGTGTTCAATTTTTAATTGTTGGTCGATAAGGAAATTAACAAATTGGATTTCATTGAGATCTCCACATGTTAAAGACAATGTCATCTATGTATAGAAGCAGGACAATAATATATGTGGCAGTAGTCTTTAACAAATAAAGAGTGTACTGACTTTGACTGTGCCAAATCCAATTAAATCAAGGACGATTTCAATTTGGAATAATGTTTTAGACCACAGATGCACTTCTGCAACTTGCAAGCTTGGTTAAATTTCCATGTTTTGAACATTTAATTAAACTTTTTTCCAGAGTTTACCGTATAAAAAGACATTATTATTTTTCATCAGCAATAAAAAAATTATATATAAAATAATAAAATATTTACGGCATTTCAACCTTATTCTTGCTTATATATAAAAAAACATAAAACAAAAGTCATGCTAAACTCTGACCTACACGGATATAAAAACATCACAAAAGCATTATTGACATAAAATTTATTTTTAATTTTTTAACAGCTAACAATAAATAAATTTAAATTAATTGAATCATTTTAGCAATAGTTCAACCCTTATATAACTTTAAACGTAACTTTATGATTTTTTCTCAAACTCAAATAGAGTCATATACAGATTAGATTCCGTTACATTTGTTCTAAAATAGGGTATAAATAAAATACATGTAAAAAGCTATATGTGAAACTGAAAGTAGACGATAAAAGATGTATTTAGATAATAGGTGGACTGAAGTGGAAGATTAATTAACCTTGTTGGCTTAAATGACTTTCTCATAATAATAATAATAATAATAATAATAATAATAATAATAATAATAATAATAAAGAAACTGATATATATATATATATAAGATAGTTTGTATAAATTAATATTAGTTTTGCAAAAAAAAAAATAGTTTGCTTTTATAAGTGGTTATAATTCCTATATAAAATAAAATAATGATAGCTTTAGATGATTAAAAAATATTTTTTTCTAATTTTGAAACTTTGTGAAATGCATCTTCATATAAGAAAAGACCGTATTAGAAAATTTTAAAATTTAATTATATAATGTACATACAAAATCCAAATTCTTGAATAAAAAAACATATCATTCAAAAAAATTCCCCGCATCAGCCAGTTTAGGGGGTTAAATAATATTAGATAAGTAATTCAATACATATATCGAGTTTGAATTAAAAATATATGTAATGAGTTGAGCAGTGAATATAATGAATAATATAATAAAAATAATTACAAGCGTGAGGTGATGTTCATGATGAAATCTCTTCGATTTTGGTGTTGTTCTGCTACCTTGAAAAGGAAATTAATGATAAGTAAAGAGATTTACTCAAGTGAAGGGAGAGAAAAAGTACCCATCTCTCTCTCTTTCAATGAGAACACTTGACCAAGGTTTAGGTTTCGAGTTTGATTTTGATAACAGAGATAATACCTCCCCTTCTCCATTAATCCAATCAGTGTGGGTCTTAATCTCCCTCACTTCATTTACTACACAATGGATAATCAATTCTTCACTCACTAACGCCACTTTACTTTAAAATGTTTAAATGAATATGAGCTATATAAATAAAAGAATTTGAGGAATGGAATAAAATGGAAATACCTGAAATTTCTACTCGTAAAAGAGGAAATGATTATATTATATATACGAGAGATCAATAAATCTTGAAAAATATTATTATTTGTGAGAAGACAATAATATAGACCGAATAATATTATTGTAGTGAATGGACCGATGAACCGCAAGTAGTTAAGGAAATGGTACTAAAATGGCTGCAAGTAAGGATATGGAAATTCAACTAAAGAATATAGACTTCTCAACATTAACAATGCCGGATAACGTAGTCAAAACCACCTGTTTTGAGGATGTATGAATTTAGGAATGCTATGTGACAAATTGGAAGCTTAAAGAATCAGGACCATACAAGTTTACTTTCAGTCTTATTAATAAATATTGGAATGTGTTACGAACAGATATCCTATAGGCAGTTAAGGAAAAACAATACTGAAGTGAATCTGATATGGCTTTAAAAACGGAGTTTTGACCTAAGATTAAGCAATACTGAAGCTTTAGGGATGGATAACAATGAGATTGTGGGATTTTGACGGGTTTTATTATAAAGTGATGAAAATCTCATTTAAATACTTGGGTATGCAGGTGAGAGATAATCTTAGAAAACAAAATTTTTCATAATCTGTATTAGAAGAAATTAGAAAAAAGTTAACCCGATGAAAATGAAAGACATTATCCTTTATCGAACGAATTTGTCTCAATAATTCGGTAATCACAACATTACCTTTATATTATTATTTTTTAAAACCCCTAAAAGAGTATGAAAGTCTATCAGGAAGTGGTTTAATAATAATATAACGTAAAAAGTAGACAGAGAAACTAAATAAAGTGTTGAGAGAATAAATGGGTAGACGAAGTACCCCTAGTGATCAAGTATCTAAAATTTCACACAACAAAGGTGTAGAAACTCATAAATGAGAAATTTATGGGAAAGATGTTTGGTGATTGATTTTATGCATATTTTAGAATAGAAACACCTAATAAGAGAAAATGAGGATATTTGGGTGTGGTTAGATAAGGAAGATGTAGGTTATTAAGTTAAATCAACATATTAGGAAAAACAACAAGTATTAGAGGAGGAAAATATTGAATTATATATTGTATTCTGGAGTATTAAAGCCCTCCCAACTACACCCTCACTGTTTATATCGATAGGAATTAGTTTTGTCTATTAGAATCCATCCGAAGAGCATTTTCAGAATTTTGATTTGTTGGAGCTTGATAAAAAAAGTAATGTGTTATGGAAGTAACTATGAATTGTTACAATTTGAAACATGTGATGTCTCAGAAATAAGGTCATTTTTTTAGACATGGTAAAATTGACAGAGAGAATTTTTTTCTATGATCATGGATGAAATACAGTTCTAAATGTTAAATTATTGTAGTCAGATTAATATTTTTCTTTTATCATAGTGTCTAAAATCAGTAAAATAATAATCATAACTTATAGTTAGTACCTGGAAAAGATTAATTAATCACATAAAAAGTTGTTTCATGTTAGATAGGCTATAATGAAAAGATAAGCTAATAATTAAATTATTGCAATAATACAAAAGAAGACTACGTATTATGTGTAAACTTAATTAAGGAGCATAGTAAATGACTCAATTGAGGATGAGATTATATGTCATCGCTCATCAACATCTAGAATTAAGTTATGTGGATTTTTATCTAACTATTTTCAAGTTTTATGTACTGTAGAATGTGTGTGTATTTTCTTGCAAGAGAGAGACATGCACAGTGAATCATTAACTAGAATGAAGTTTTTGATCCTGAAATGAAGCCAATATGAAATAAGACAACATAGTGAAACAAGAACAAAATACTTTACAGAGGTTGTAACACATTTTCTAACGTTGGTGTAAGATATATTTTTAATCCTTTGAAGGATTTGTATAATGAAGTGGTTGCTGCTGTACTTAAATTTATGGACTTCAGATAATTGGGATGGTCTCGTTTCGTATGAAGTTAGGACGAAAGAGTAAACATTTTGTGATTGTAATAATTTTATCTCTTTTGTATGGTTTGAAGTACCGTTTTGTATTTTGTATTTTACTATTTTTTTAATAAAATAAGGAAAATCTTGTATTAATAATAATCTGAAGACTTGCAGTGTGGTACTGGATATGATAACAGTGTTAGCAGAAATGAATGATTAAGTCGGCACATAATGTGCCTGGAGGTACGTACAGTGGAGAAAAAAAGGTGAGAACAGTGTTGGTAAAAAGAAAATAAGAGATTATGGTTGATTTGGTTAGTGGTTGTGGTTAGGGTTAGGAATTAGGGTTGGGAAGAAGAGATAGATATATAGAAAGTAGGGAAATGGGTAATGAGAAAAAGCGACAGAAAGATGAGAGACGTCACTGGAGCGAGGTGTGATAGTGGGTGGGACATAGCCTTATAGCTGGGACAGCAACCCTACAATAGCTTTCCTTTTTTTTTTTTTTTTTTTCCCCTTCTCATTCTTTAATTCCCCTCCTTCCCCATTTTCCTTTTTTAAATAAAAACAAACTATTTTTTTTA
>Ga0099825_1005717_pt1 | contig 15843 bp, 8 predicted proteins | sample SiratroredBW_FD_76838 | JGI IMG/M metagenome (GOLD analysis project Ga0099825, IMG submission 76838) | Root nodule microbial communities of legume samples collected from California, USA - Siratro red BW | ecosystem: Host-associated > Plants > Roots > Nodule | place: USA: California | collected...
AAATATTTATAAAATATATATATATATATATATATATATATATATATATATATATATATATATATATATTTGTACATATTTGTACGAGATATGTACTCAATATATAAAAATTATATTTCTCTATAGTCTTATGATTGAAGAAGGCTTGTAAAGTTTATAAACACTGAGTACACACTCAATATTCAAATTTTTTTGTATATTTTTTATTTAAATTTATTACTAAAATGAGTGTCAAAAAGTCTTTTTCATATGAAACTCTCTTGAGTTTATAATAACAATTCAAAATTTATCTACAAAGCATCAAGAAAACTTTGAATAGGAAGTTTTTCCCCTTTCATACCGTGAAAGGTCAATGTTTTACTTTTTTTTAGTAAAAACATTTAATAGTCATTATGGGATCTAGGTAAAAGTTTTGTTCTCTCATTAAATTTTATTTCTAAATATGGATTCTTCTAAATAAGATTCTAATGAAGTACATTCATATAAAAGAAAAGAAAATAAAAAAGTTAGTTAGCTTTTAAAATTTTCAAATAATACACAAGAAACATTCAAAATTAGTTGAATATGGAACTTTGAACTAAAATTGTGCTCATACAAGATTGGGTAAAAGTTTTCTATCCAAGTTGAAACAAATTTCAACTTAACATTAAACCGGATGAACGAAAATAACTCGCTACAATATCGAATAAAAGCTTTCAATAAAAGTTAAAACAAAGTTTTCAATTTAACATTAAACCAGTCAAATGAAAATAAAAACTTTTGATTGAAGTTAAAACAAGAGTGATTTAATATTAAACTAATCAAAACGAAATCAACAACATTGGATAAAAAAATTTCTATCAAAAAACAAATTTTTTCAACCTAAAATCTAATACAAACAAAAAATTTCTATCTACCAAGTCCCTCAAATTTTCAAATTATATCAAGCTCTGGTATTTCAAAAGATAAAGAGTATATTTTTAATATATAAATATGAAGCTAGGAAATAAATAAAAAATATACTTTTAAGAAAATATATATAGAGTTATATTATAGTCATCAATTAATTTTCTGTTGTCAATGACATCTTTTACTAAGTTAAAAAGTCTCATATATTAGAACATTGCCTTCTTTAATCCCTCAACATAAACTTCAAGATCAATAGTGACCTCAGCTTAATATTTTTGACATTTAAGTCAGTTTCACTCTTGTATAATTTTTCAATTTTTTTCTTAAAATTTAGTTAAATTATCTTTGGCCTTTGTCAACTTCCTTTTTAATTCTTAATTCTTAATCATCCAGAAGAGAGACTTCAAACAATCTTCAAAGTTAAAGTAGTTGATAAACTCTTGTGAGCTTGCACCATGGGAATGAAATGACTTGGCAAGAAGAGTTTGGAATAACAATTTTATTAAAAATAGACTTTAAGCCTAACTCAACCTTACAAAACTGGTTTGTAAGATGAAGTTTAGACCTATTTATAAATCATTGAAATGTTTTATCTCTAGTCGATGTGGGATACACACCTTCCTCACGTCGAGACTCTTCAACTCTAGCATGAAACTTATATGTAAGGTGATCTGATAGCGGCCCGATAAGGGATGGTCCGATAAGTCCAACAACCTTGTTAGGATATGTTTTTGATATTATATTAGAAATAAACTTTAAGCCTAACTCAATCTTACAAAATTGACTTGTAAGGTGATGTTTCTATTTATTTATAAATTATTAAAAGACTTTATCTGTAATCGATATGAAATCTCTAATCAATTTTTTTAATAGTTTGAATAACTAAAGAACTGGTAGACTTTCAATTGAGGAAGGCTTGAGGTCTCATATTTTTTTTTTTTTAATGGTTGTTGAAAATCGGGCAAATATCTTTTTGTAAAGTTGGTGCTTAGCCTTAGCATGAAGTTGCGTAGTTAAAACTCTTACCCATTATATCTCAACAAACAAGAATATAAAGTAAGGTCACACAATTATATAGGAATTTTTTTTTGAAAAAAAAAAACTCAAAAGAAATGAAAGTCTTACTTGGAAATAGAACTAGGGGATCTTCGATGTACTGTATGTTAAGAAAACTTTTGTTGTTTATCGGACAACAAATGTTTTTTTATTTATTCAACACTATTTAAATTTTTCAGGTTTCTACGAGCATAAGAGAGATTCAGAAGGGAGATTTCTGTAGAAAGAAAAACAACCTCTTTTTTGGAGTTTTGGAGACATTTCAACTTGGAAAAATTGCTTTTAAAATTTTTAAAGGATAAGGTGTAAATGATAAAGAAAGGATTATGCGGAGTATCATCAATGACACCTAATTGACTCTAAATTTATACTTTAATTGATGGTGTGTCATGATCACCCTTGACAAAACCTACCTAGATTTGATTCATATGCATACACCCTGAAAGAGTTAATCGACCAACAAGAAGAATCCCGAGTTAAAATATTGAACTTAATAAAAGAGATATATGAACAAAAACCTAATCAAACATGTTGGTAAGACTAAACTCACCGTAAATGTAAATTCAACATAGAATTCAAAAAAATATAAAAATAAGAAACTAAGTTTAAAACATATAAATAATAATTTTTTTTATAAAAACAATTAAACAATTTAATGTTATATATTAACACTATGAAAAATTTATGTTAAGCTCAGCTGATTACAAATTTTCTCTTAAAAAATATAAAAAATATTGTTTAAATATAAAAATAGATAAATAGTAATAAAGCATAGGACTAATTTATTAGATTATTATTGTATTTAAACGTGGGTTTTTTTTGGGTTGCATTTTTTTAAAAAGAAGAAGAAAAAATATAATTTGAATTTTGAATTTTTAAAAACCATTATAACAACAACAAATTTTATTCTCAATTAAATTACAAAACCAAAAGTGAATTATACTCAACTTTTTTTTAAATTTATTCAAACATAATTCTTTTATTTATAAGTAAAATTAAAATTAATCTCAATATTTGAAATTAATTATTTTAATAATTAATAATGCATGAGTGTGTTAATTATTATTTAAGCCTACTCAGCAACCAAAATTTCAAACTTTTCTTTGAATTTTAGTTGTCCAACACTCCTTTTATAGGCTTTGAAGCATCTCTTTGTGTTCTAACTTCCAATAACCAAAAATCAATGTTACTTTTGATAGAAAAACTAGTAAAACATTGTTATTCATAAACCTTTTTACATTTTTAATATATATATATATATATATATATATATATATATATAACACATTTTTTTATTTGTAAAAAAAAATATTCGAGAGATATATTATAAAAAAATAAGAGATGTAAAAAGTGATTTTTTTTTGTTTTATTTTAATTATAATTATTGAAACTCCTTCAATTTAATCAAGAATATGAACTGTGAAATACAAAATACTCTTAACTCTTAATTTGATTTGAAATTTGTTTTGAATTTTAATTAGATTAATTTTAATTAGAGAAGGTGATTATATGTTAATTAAAATTGAAATTCATATTCAATTAAGAATATAAATGGTGTATGGAAAATTATTAATTGAATTAATTTCAAGTTATTACTGATAGCACATATAACAAGATAAAATTTTAATTGTATTAATTTTTAATTAAAATTAGATTTGAATTAAATACATCTATCCAAAAAAGAAAGTGAATAGTGAGTGAAAAAAAATTGAGATCACACCCGCATTTTGTTTTTACATCTTATTGGACTATTCTTTCCATCTGACTCTTTTCAGATGGAATTTAAATAATAGATAACATATATGATTTTAAGATAATTATATATATATATATTATATATAATTTTTTGGGAGTTCACATTTAAAAAAAATAAAAAAATAAAAATTAAATTTTTAATTTGTGCTATCTATTATATCAACAACAAATTTTATTCTCAATTAAACTACAAAACCAAAACTGAAATTATTCTCAACTTTTTTAAAAATTTATTTAAAAATAAATCCTTTTTTATTTTTTATTTATAAGTGAAATTAAAATTAATCTCAATATTTTAATTAATTATTTTATTTTTTTTTTCTTTCTTTATCTTTTGTTCTTTTTTTAAAAAAATGAAATCAGAATTCATCTCTTCAAAATCTAAATTTCAACCAGTTTTAGTATATTTAACACTTGAGACTGAATTTTCAACTTGAAAAACTAAATAGGTCTAACTTGAAAAATAGTATAGATGTAAGTTCATTTATTTATTTTAACAAAAAAGTCTATTATGAAAGAATCAAATTCTGTGGCAACTATTTAAGGAAAGACATGAAAAAACGCACCTATGAGTTATGCTACTGCTGTACCTACTTCTACAGCAGTCTACCCACAGATTCAAAACATACCATAAATAGCCCACTCAAAACACACTGTCAAGTTTGGTAGAAAGTCAAAACTTATCCTTCACCACTTTAGACTATCTTCCTCAAAAAGAAACACTCAATAACTTCAAATCTTTGGAGTAAGTCATCAAACACGTTCCTTGATGCTTTTGCTGGCCACTTGGAACCTTCTTCCCATACAAAATTATACTCAATAACTTTTCAAAAGATTATAGAGCCAATTAACATTAGAAAAATATTACTAAAACAAAGGTTAATACTCTCACAAAGATTTTGTAATGAAATTTATTATTGTCTTCCAAAACTGTTACAGAATAAACTTTAAATTATTTCAGAAAAGTCATTCTATAATAATTTAGGTTTGTGAAACACTATTAATACTGTATTTTCTAGAATAATTTATCTTAAAGAATATTAATTTGTTTCAGAATAATCCTTTTAGAATGGAATGGAAAGTTCTTGTTGAAAGTCAAACCAAGTGAAGAACAACAACTTGTACAAGTGAACCCAAAAGCCAATCCAATTGTGTGGGCAAGTGGAAGTGCAACACCGTGTTTAAAGTTTAGACACGACAAACACATTTGACCGCCGCCAAATTCATGTATCCCATGTTCCTCTTGTATTCTAAAACACTTTTGTCTTATAGGCTTATAAATTAGTCGATAAAGTATTGAGAAATACTTTTTTATTGCTTTTAAAAAAAATTAAAAATATATTTTTAGAATAAGTTTAGAATTTAGAATTTAAAGTTTAGAAAATATTTTCTAACATAAGTTCTAGAAAATATTTTTCAAAATTTTATAGAATACTTTTTAGAATTTATTAATATTTTCTAAACCATAGAATTTATATTTTAGAAAAAAATTATCGAAATGTATTTTTAGAAAATATTTTTTAATATATAAATTTATATTTTGAAAAATATTTTTTTTGAAAACTAATACAAGGATATTTTTATATTTTGGTGTCTATTATTATTGCGTGTCAAAATTGATAGAGTATAGGAAACTTTTGCCTAAACTATTTTTTAAAAGTAAAAGTATTTATTAAACAAACCAATAAATTAACTAAAAAATCTTAAAAATAATATAAAATATATAATTACAATAATTATAATTTTATTTTTTTTATTATAGAAAGCGAACGCCATGCGCGTATTAATAATGCATGAGTGCGTGTGTTAATTATTATTTAAGCATAGTCACGCAACCAAACTTTCAAACCTTTCTTTCTTTGAATTTTAGTTGTCTAACACAGCTTTTTTAGGCTTTGAAGCATCTCTCTGTGTTCTAACTCCCAATAACCAATGGTACTTTTGATAGAGAAACTAGCAAAACATTGCTACTTCAAACTGGAGAATCGCCACCATCCCATCACACACCCTCAACCCGAGGAGTTGTTATCATCTTCACTTCGTGCTTTCAAATCCCATGTGTCTAAATCAATTGACCAATTAGCATCGGATTTCAAAGTCAGATCAGAAACCCTGTCCTTGACATGGTTTCAAAGGTGTTTAGGCCTCTTGCCTTTGATCAACGAGGCTTTTGCAAAGCTTGTTGCAGATATGGACTACCCAATGAGTAAATGGGAGGTTGGTTCCACAGAAGGGTATCTCAGCTACACCTTGAGTTTGCTAGAGCTTTTGAATTCTATTTCTTCTTGTCTTTCTCATCTTGGTCAAGCTAGGATTTCTCTGGCTCATGGTTTGACCCTGGTGGAGGAGTCAACTTCTTTGGCCAGAAAGCATCTGAAAGGAATTCACTTTCAGCCAGGGGGTTTCAGCACCAACTTTGGTAAAGATCTTGAGGAAGCAAGGGTTTTCTCTGGCAAGGAGAGGATTGTTCATGAGGCTGTAAAGGAGATGAGGAGTATCGGATTCTGGGTATGTGGGGTTTTGTTGTCTGGTTTATATGGTGATGGTAAGTCATACATGGAGCTGAGAAATATTGCTGGTGGGTTTGATAGTTCTCTAGTTGCCACACTTGATTTCAAAATTAGTGAACCGTTCATGGAGAAAATGTCCACCTTCAGCGAGATCAAAGAGGTCAACGATGTTGTTGCTGACCTTGTTGCAGCCTCTGATGAAGTAAGAAGACACTATGCAGCCAAGGAATTGCAAACTAAATTGCAAGTGTTGGAGAAGTTATCTGATAGTATAAGCAAGGAGGTGGATAATCTGTTTGCCAATGTAATGGCTCAGAGATCTGAATTAATTGACGGCTTTCGACTACACCAACAGCCACACAAATGAAGTGTCTGATCATTTATCATATATTATGTATATAGCAGAAGTTCTTCATAAATTATGTATATAGCAGTAGTTCTTGATTACTTCTGTAATAGTTATAGATACACAGTGGTTATTCGCGCACTGAAGGATATTTGTAATAAATTTGTTATAAGAATAACAGAAGATATGATTCTAAAGATACAATTTATAATTCTATGAATTACTTGTTCTTAGATGATTCAGAACTATGTAACTTCTTACACCTTTGTGTTTACCATAAAGACAGCAAGAAAATGTCTAGGAAATTAAGAAAATGAAAGGAGTTAATGAAAACTTATCTCCCACAAAGCAATCGCTTCTATTCTCAACAAGTCTCTACTATAACAACTATTACCTTAAAATAAGCAATGAAACACAGGTTTAATTTCTTAAGTAGTTTACGTTCATGCCCATCCAATGACAAAGAAAATGAATTCCCCTTTCATGCCACTTGTCTCTCAGTAAGAGAAAAAAAAAATCTCTTATCATGAACCAAGAAGACTACGAAATGTAGAATGGACTTGGATCATTCATCAACCAACTTGGTGGTTAGACATGATTAAGACAGAAAGAAAACATTAAGAAAGATTAGTGTGGAAGAGTAATGTAAACCTAAACATTTAAGACAGTTAAAATAAATAAACCAACTTGGTGAATGATGAAATAGGCAACTGAAGCCAAGTTGGTGGTGGCACAGGATTAAGATAGAAAGAAAACATAAAAAAGAATTAAACTGGAACAGTAAAAAAAAAAATCACAGTTAATAAGGCCACAATTGGGTAAAAATGGTCAATCTGCAGCTTGCCAATATTATAAAAGAGCCAAATTCCAATTTATAACTTGAGGGTCACTTTAGATATGATGTTTGTCCCTAATCTATATTGTACATAACTACAACTGCAATAAATAAGTCTGAAATTCTATTTTCCCTGTTCAAATAAGAAAATCACAACTCTGCAAAGTCATTTGAAAAGGTTTCTTTCTTGAGGCAATTCCTCTTGAACAGCAGGCAACCTACAGAATGAGACCAGTAAAGTCAGAAAATGAACATAAAATAGCAGGAAAATCCCTCAAAACTTGACTAGTGTTTTAGTGCATTCAAATCTTTTAAAGTGTGTGTTGCTAAATAATTGGCTAGATCTGAAAATGCTATAGGTAAAAAACTGAGAGAAAGAGGTTTAGCCAAGGATGGAAAAACTAGTGCAAGAAAACTTGTTGAATTCAAATATACACAAGACTGTGTCTGAACCAATTTATTAAAGGTGAGGTAATTGAAAAAAACATAGTACCCCAAATGAAATAGTGTGTCTGTACTTCCATTCTCATTGTCACAGTTATTGACCAAGTTGAGACATCTAGCACCAGTATTTACAAAGGTGTTATTTCTTTCAGTACATTGATATTGATATGGGACCATGCTTTCTGATTGCGGAAACAGACAACGAAGCTCCTCAATCTATAACATGATATAGGAAGAAAGACAAAGCTATTAGTAACATAAGATGCTGGAAGATCAACATTGTATACTAAGAAGAGAGTGAATAATATTTGCCTGTCTGCGCAAAGTTTCATTCTCCAACATAACTCGCTGTTCCTGGAAAAATTCACAAAACAAGTTACCATTACAAAAAGGGAACATTTTTCTTTTACCCTTGTTATGAACAAGTAACCAGTATATTCCAGAGTTCACTATATCCTGAAGTTGATACACATTTCAATTTTATCCACAAATTTCTAAGCACTAAATCAAATTCTTCAGCCTTTTAATATGAGGACCATGCTTGTCAACAGTAGAATGTGAAAGGTCTAACTTGCTGATCTGGTCATAAATATCAAATATGAAATTCTCTGTTACTTCTAAAGTTATTGTTGGAGGTCTATCCATGAAGATCAAGAAAATGGAAGGAGGCTTGGAATAAGACTTTTGTATTTTCTTTAAATCCTTGTATTCAGGCCTTGTTGGGCCTTAGATTAGCTTGTTAATTTTGTTTTTTAGTTTTGGACCTCTTGAGTTCTTATAGAAATACCAAGAAAAATACATTTACTAGCAGATTTCATTTGATGTTAACAACTATCCAACAAAAGGATTGATTTCTTGTTTACAAATTATCAAATATTCACTATCATGTAGGCTGATAGAGTGCATGATTTGGTTAAATGCTTTAAGGGTGCATATCACTTCATCAGACCTGTTAATAAACCATTTTCACATATATTCTCAACTATTTTAAATCCCTTGCAAATTCTCCCAGATTAGTGAGGTTCATTATAACTTTATAAACCTAACATCTGATTCTGATATACCTGAACTCTAGATTGTTCCAGCTGCTCCATAAGTAATTCATCCTGAAAGATCAAATGTTAAGGGTTAAACATGGTCTGAGCAGAACACATTAATTATGTTTTACTGATGACCTTCAATGAAAAGAAAAAAACAAAAAAACATAGAGAAATGGAAAAGGGATCAAATAAAATGTGACCTTTTTTGCCTTGACAGACAATAACCCCTCATTAAGTTGTTTCTCTAAATTCTGCAATTCCTTTATTCCCAATCCTGTCAGATCCTTACCCAATAACTGGCTATAGTCACAAAGATAAGTACTCATAAGTTGTACTGTTATCAACAGAGAGAAGAGAATATGCAAAATAACAATAATATAAAAGAAGATTTCTAAGAGATTGATAAAACACGTACAATTGCTTTCTTTCTATCTTTGAAAGTTCGTCTCTTAGCATTTCGATCATCTTAGACTCTTCCATCTAAAGAAAAAAATATATTAGTATAGTAATCCCAAATAAATCTAAGGAGAAATGATGATAAGAAAACACTAAATGAAAGAAATTTTAAAAGCAATGCAGACAAACAAAATAAATATTTGCAGCAAAGACAACCAAACTACCTAATAGATTATCTATAATGACAACCGATTGCCAAGACCTAAGAAAGTTGTACTTGTTTTATATATTTATGGTTAAAATTGGAGAAAACACCATATCACAAGTCACATGTTATGTATCTCAACTCAAGTACATCTCATACAAAAGAATCGGAGGAGGGTATTGAGTGCTGATAGAAAAGTAAGATTCAAGTTTAAGGGAAAATAGGGTGGATAAAATGGAGGAGTGTTCTGTTTGCATCATATAGTATCTGACTCCACAGTTCTATCATACATCCAATCACTAATTATACAGTTCCAGTTGGGGTAGTTTCAACAAAATTACATGCGAGATCAATAATTTTCATTTTGTTATTAGCTTTTAGAACATACAAAAAATCTTCAAATAAATCATCACAAATGTCTATTGAAAGATATAATGCAGCATAAATGATTACTTCTACAGAGTAAATTATCATTGATCAATACTGACATATAAAAACAACACAAGAATGTCAAGAAATTATCTAAAAATATCAAAGGAAAAAATCATTCAGTTTCTAAAACTAACACTGTCAATTCCTTTTAGTTCTTCCTTATAAATCTTCTAATCTAAAGGTCAAGGACAAACTATGCCACAACTTGGTAAAAGATTACCCACAAAGAGAAATCAAATGCAATCCTTGTGTTGTGAGACGATCACATGTTTGAGGCATGCTAACAAAACTCCAAAAGAAGTTCCTATATTAATATTTTACATTTGATTTGAATTCCACTAATTGAATAGAAGTTAGGTATTATTTAAAGCTCGACAAATATCCATTTTAAGCTAGACCTTAATATTTTAGTGGAGAAACAAAAATAAGAAGTGTCTTTCTTAAGAACTTCGGGGATTTAAATTATGTCCGAATCTTAAATAAGAAAAGGATGTGCTGTTTAAATCAATAAAAGAATTGTAAGAGGTATGTATATGAATTAGAAGTTGATAGAAACCAAATTTACTGCAGATATGTAGAAAATACTCAGAATAGTGCTCTGATTACAAAGGTAGAATGAAAAAAGTGATACAATCTGAAAATGAAAGAAACAAATCAGAGATGAAAAAATTCAATACCCTGCCTTTATTCTCTGTTCACCTCAACCTACTCACCCCATAAACACACACATATTTATCAGCAGGAAACCAGAGTAGAGAGTATATAGCTGATTTATGATAAAAAAAAAAAAAGTCTAGAAAAAGATGATGCACTATTTCACAATGAAATTTGTTTATCACTCTGTAGTAGAGGAGTACAAGAGAGTACCTGTGGGTTAATTTCTGCTACATCTCTAGGACCAAGGCATTTGTTGTATCTTGAAAGTGTTCGGTTCATGCTGCAAGAAGAATTTGTAAATATCAAAATAAATATAGATTTTAGAGAATAAGCCAAAGCTCCTATACCCCTCCCATGTATTAATTCGTTAGGGTAGTTATATATAGTTCCTTGTGCAGTTAAGCATTTGTGTAACAGCTCTTCTATAAGGTCTGTGTAATCTATGTAGTGTACTATAATTCTTGTAATGTGTTTTTTGGGTTATGGAAGGAATCCTTATAGAATCTATCACTGTTTGTTTTTCCAAACTAAAACTTTCTATAAATATTTCTAAAAAAAAGTGAAATAAAAGTTAAAAATAATTTACAAATAAAACAAAAAGTAAAAAATTAAGAAATTATACGAAAGGATTTCTATAAATTAATTTCAATATTTTCTTCTTCCTTACTGAGTAGTTTGTTCACATATGTGCACTAACTTTGAAAAAAAAAATATGGGATTATTTTAAAGACTTACTATTGAGTTTAATAGAATTTGATCTAAACACAAACATCCAACTAAGAAGTTGAAGTATGAGACATAACATGTAAGGAGTCAGTAAGAGCTCCAAATGAGCTGTAAGGAGCCTTTGAGAGCTTTCAATGAGTTTTTACTATTTATTTTAATAGAATTTGAAAAGAAAAGTGTTCTTCAAACATCCAGCTGAGAAGAAGACAAAGAAATTTCATTGATAAAATAACATAATGATATAGCTAGACAAACTCATCATAAGAATACATGCAAATTCAACAGAGTTTGTAAGTTGTTTGGAGAAAATCAGACTGAAATCCAATAAGAACAAGATAAGTTTCTAGGAGCAGCAAAAGTTACAAGTAACAATTTACTATTTCTGTATTCTTATCACTTTTTCAAAACTTTTGAATAGCAAAATACTTGCTTGATATGTCACAACCAAAACAAAAGACAACATAATTTCAAACAGGGCATAACTGCCTTTTTTCTTCTCTAAATAGGATCTGGGGTCAATATATCCTTTTATGGCATGACATGCTTAAAATTGTAAAATATCCTGAAAGATTATCAGTTTTCTGAGATCTATTATTCTTGCTTCCTATATTGAATTTTCAACATCATGTCCATCACTTATGATTTGATCCATCCAGCTGCAACATCACACAAACATACAATATAAGTCTCTTTAACTCTACAGTTCGTCTTTCTCCAGGAAAAAAACATTAATGACAACTGTATTACACAGACAATAATATAAGAGACAAACAACTCTTAGACCAAAACAAATCATTTATGTTACTTTTCGTCTTCATTTATGCATAGATCAACGTATAAACTTGTATAAAACAGTAAATTTTAGTATTTTTAATTACATTAGCTTATATGGTAAAATTGAGCTCCAAATGAAGCAATTTTGAAAATTTTAGCTTGTTATTTTTCTAAAACAAAATTGTAAAAATGAAAACAAAGAACAATCAAACAGAGACAGAGGCATGGAGCTGCTGGACATAGAACAGACATTTTAGCAGCGATCATCAATTGAATCACACAAACCCAACAGAAATTTTCAATCTTTTACACAAAATTCACTTCAAAACCACTATAGCTTACCTTGACAAGAGACAAATCATACACACACAAAATGTTTTGAACACACAGTAAATCTAAAGGGTCTAAATTTAGTCCTCATACTGCAATTGCAGCTACCAACCACAGTTAAAATTTAACAACTACACCAAATTTAAAACCAAAATCAAAATCATCTTCATACATTACACAACCACAGTTGAAATTTACCAATCGCACCAAATTTGGACTGAAAATCATTTTCATACATTATACACCACATTTAAAAGTTGCTTATCACATCAAGCTTAAAACCAATGGAATCAAAATCATTTTCATTCATTATACAACCATGGTTAAAATTTACCGATCACATCGCATTTAAAATCAATGGGGTCAGAATCATCTTCATAAAGAAAGAAAGCAAATTAACTTTCTTTTAAAAAAAAATCCAAAATCTATTTACAAACAACACCACTAGCTGTTAAGGAAAGCCCTGTCCCTGAAACAACACCACAATCACATCAGCCGCAATTTTTTAAAGTCACAATCTTTACAACTGGGAGTTCTTGCTGATTACAAAAGATTAATTTTTTAGAGCAGATGCATGAGGTAGATACTAAAAGAGAGAAAACAAAAGTGAGAGGATAAAAGGGTATAGTGAAAGGTAAGAGGACATGCAAGAGGGTGTTGCAGAAAAGGAGACGCACCCAGAACTGGAAAACTCAAAGAGCTTGCCAGTGTTGGAAAAAACTATGACAGCAACCTCGGAGTCACAGAGAATGGCGAGTTCCTGTGCCTTCTTGAACAAGCCTGTTCTGCGCTTGGAGAAGGTGACTTGCCTGCTGCTGGCATTGTCGATTCGCTTGATCTCGATCTTCCCTCGACCCATTGAACATGCCCAACTGAAGAACAGAGTAAGAAAACAGAGTTTAAGGTTTGATGGAAGAGACCCTGTTGGGTTGGTTGAAGAGAAAAGAGAGAAGAGAAGAAGAAAAGCGTTTTACCTCAAACTACTGAACAGAGAGGTTGGCCTGGCTGGAAACGGCAACTTTGCATGGCTCCTTGTTGTTCTCTGTGCATTTAGAGACTGTTTCCTTTTTGCCCTGTTTTGGATTTTCTTCTGCACCTGCTGTGGGTCCCTTTCTTTCCTTTTCTTTCTTTTTCTTTTTTTTTTACTTCACTTACTTTCCATTAATAATTAATTAATGAGTTTGTATGTTTACTTATTTAATTTCCTTATTTGGAATTAAACTGTTATTTTTTATTTATTTTAACAAACAAATGTTATCTACTGTTTAAGTAAATGATTACTTTAAACTACTTTTGTTTCTAAAATATTAATTTTGAATTTAATTCAACCGAAAATCTATATTATTGTAAGAAAACCACAATAATTACCAGATTGTATTTTAGGTAAATTCAAATATAAAATTTTCATTATAAATAAATTACATTTATTTTATTTTAAGAGTTTTAAAAGATTTAGGAACATATTAGGTTAGGATAGACACTTTGATGGCTAAACATATAAGTAGTTAACCAATTTGAATAATATAATATATATCAAAGACAAAATTTTAACAAATTAAGGAATAAAAATTTGTTGTCAAAAACTAAATTTAAAAGTCACTCATTTTATAGTGATAAAAAATGCACTAAAATAGCTAAAGATATCTTAGTAAAAAAAATAATTAATTAAAATACAATTAGAAAATAATATCTTAACATGTAGTTTGTTTTAGGAAAGGAATCAAATGAAAAATAAAAATAAACGTAGGGTCCACAAAGATACGTTAAACCCGAACCGAAATGTCCAAATCAGAACACATTCAATTATAGTAAGTACCTGAACAAGTCCAAGTTCGGTCCAAAACAAAATAATAAACATTATTAAAATTGTCTGTTTTAAGTTGAAGGTAGATTTTTATATTATTTATTAAAAACATTTATCTCAGTTTACTTCATTGTCTATTAGTTTTATTATAGAATTAAAATTTTAATTATTATTTCCAATGCTATTAAATAATTAGTCCTTATTAAAGTATATCTCAAATTTAATATATTTTATTGAATATTAACTGAGTTAGTTTGCTCATTTATATTACCTACTTATTTTATCTGATTTATTTAGTTAAATCAATAGCAAAATTTCCACTTCTCTTTTTCTTCATAACATCATCTTTTAACTTTCTTTTTTCTCTTTTTATTCACACTAGAATCTAAACAATTTCTTTCAATTAAAATTCTGTTAATACTGAAGATTTCATAACTTTAACAACCAAATTTTAGTCTAAATTAAAAGTTTTGGTGCATCTTCTAATAGATTGTCCAAGAAAATTAATGATTTTTTAAAATTGAGATTAGAGAAAAAATTATCACTTTTAATAATGTTCATATAAGATGTTTTCAAAATATTTGAAAAAATCAATTTTTTTTTTATATAAAATAGATTGATATATGATTATGAATTTTTTTAAATGTATTGTTATGAATAAAACTTAATTTTAATCATTCAATAAACTAAAGGTGTTTAGGAAAAAATTTACAAATAGTATCAAATATTAGAGGAGGATATTGAGTAGAATGTTGAAACTTATACAATATCTTAAAATGTTTATTGATGTAATTATTGATATAAATACATCAATTGAATTGTGTCAGGAAGAACAAACTCTTACTTACCTAAAAGGAATCTAAAATATCAAAATACCTTTAAAAGTTTTCACTTATTAAATTTAATATTTAAAGAAAAGCATGAAAGATGAAAATAAATTAATTATACATGTGACTTAATTAATGAGATTAAATTTGAGAAATATTAAAATTAATATAAGATTAGACTTATATTTAGTACAATTCTAATGACATTAGAAACATTGAATTTTTGTTAAGAAATTATCTTGATTCAATTACATGCATAATAAAATTAAGAAAGGTAAAAAAAAAAAAACTATAAAAGTTTTTTACCCAATAGTCAAAATCACTCTTCGTCACCAAATGCTATAAACCTTTTTAGGATGGAATCATTGAACCTAAATCTATATAAATATTTAAAGTAGCCATGTTGCTACTATATTTCATTATAAATTAATAGTTAATATTTTTAGAATGGTTTCATGTTTCTTGTCATAATACTATCAAAATAAATTCGTTTATCTCTTAAAAACTTAAAAGAGTATTAAGGAACCTTTTATTTTAGTCATCTATTATACTTAATAATGATAATAGTATAAACATGGTAAATCTCTTTACATAACAATATTCTTTTAATACTCACTCAAAAAATATATAAAAAAATAAAAATATACCTGAAAATTATAGAAATGAATAGATAGAAGTATACACTTATATATATATATATATATATATATATATATATATATATATATATATATATATATATATATATATATATATATATATATATATATAATTTATTTATATTTATTAATTTATTATTTTTTTTTTTAATTATACAT
>Ga0099825_1005720_pt1 | contig 15841 bp, 13 predicted proteins | sample SiratroredBW_FD_76838 | JGI IMG/M metagenome (GOLD analysis project Ga0099825, IMG submission 76838) | Root nodule microbial communities of legume samples collected from California, USA - Siratro red BW | ecosystem: Host-associated > Plants > Roots > Nodule | place: USA: California | collected...
AAAAAAAAAAAAAAAACAGGTGGAGAGAGACATTGTGTCATCATTTTTATTTGTTTGTGGGGACATCTCAAAAACGACAAGTGAGAAAGGAAGATGCAGCTATCATATCTCTACACAAATAAAAAAATAAATAAAAATCTTTTGTGATTTTGCAACTTCAAAAGAACAACCTCTCTCTTTCTCTTACATAATACCACATTATATTATCATGTAATCATCACAGCAACAACAATCATAAAAAAATTACATATACTTTCGATAATTGTAAATGGACCCCTCAGAACAACTTGTGGGGCACCACCTAGCAAATAACATAAATTATATAATCTGTGAAGCATATTTCTTCTAAAGATCAAATTTTTATACATGAAAAATTTGTTAAAATTCATTTGTTAATTTATAATACATTAACAAATTATCCCTTTTAATATATTTAAAAAAGGTAAAACATAGTATATAATAAAAAATCTGAATTAATGGAATTAACAGAAGAATAAGAGAGAGAGAAACATAGAAGATAGTGTTTGATTGGGGTGGCATTGACTCCTCCCAAGGTAAAGACATGATGAGGCAATGAAAGCAAAACCTAGGAGCGTGTTCTGCACTCTCCAGTTATGGGAGAGGCTCTGTGAGATTGTGTTGGAGCGTGAGAACCAAATTCTGAGAGAGGAATTGGAGTGAGCAATGATAAGTAAAACAAAGCAAAGCAAAGGGTGTTGACTGTTGAGTTTTGCTGTGCTGTGCTTGGGAAAGCAATCAAAGCTCGGAAAATTGAAAGTAAGTACTAAATACTACACAAAACAGCAGAGAGAGAGAGAGAGAAGTGTCAGAGGTTAGGGGCAAGTGGGATCTGGATCCGCTCAAAGAAGCACACAACACAACAACATAACATAAGGGACACTGCGACCACACGTTGTATAGAGAGGTTCATAAGTTAGTGGGAGAGTGTGTGAGAGAGAGAGCAAAAAAATTGGGTTTTTCATAGTTGAGTTTTGAACTTAACTGCATAGTGTTGCCCAGAACCCCAGAAAAACACAAAAGGGGCACTTGGGCAATTCATGTTTCTTCTGCTGCTTCTATCTGCAACCATATTATAAATAAGGCGGTGGTTTGGCTTTTCTAGTAACTTTGACTACCATTGTGTGTGAGGGAGGGAAAAAAACTGTCTTCACACAGCCACTGACCAAAACCAAGAGAAAGACTTAATCTTGCTTTCATGGGTAAGGAGGAACTAACTCTTCTCCTCAGATTAGGATTTCAAATTTAATTTGGAAATTTAAGTAGGAGGGAGAAAAAGGAAGAAAGAAAAGGAAAAGAGTTATTTGTTGTTGTTTGTAAGTTTCTCCTTTTGTTGTTTCTGCAACTTTTGCACTCATTACTTCTTTATAGAGAAATTCAACCACCATCTTATGTCTCTCTCCCTTTTCTTTATTTTCTCATTCCTTTAATCAAAGGTAACTCTTGGCACCCTCTTCCATTAGTTTTCTCTCATCCCATTAATCCTTCACACGGGAATACTCCTTTTAACACAACTTTTTTACTCCTCCTCCTCCTTTTCTTCTTTTACTTACTTTTCTTCTCCTGTTATGTGCTTTGCTTGCAGGAATATGAGAAAGAAACTCACTGTGCCACTACTCATCCCAAGTTGGTAGGTAGGGCTTGTGTGGTTGAGAAAGAAACTTTTCTTGTACCAGGAGTGAGGAGTGAGAAAGATGACCACTAGAGAATAGAGAGAGAAGAAAAGGAGAGATAGAGATAGTGAGAGAGAGAGAGTCACACACACAACTTGGAGAAACAAATTTGAATTTTGGGGATATAGTAGTTTGTTGTGGAGCTTAAGTTGCAATCTTTTTTGTTCAATCATGGATGGTTACGAAGCTACTAGAATTGTGTTTGCGAGGATCCAAAACTTGGACCCTGAAAATGCATCCAAAATCATTGGTGTACTTCTTCTTCAAGATCACGGTGAGAAGGAAATGATTAGATTAGCATTTGGCCCAGAAGCACTTGTTCACTCTGTGATTCTCAAAGCTCGCAAGGAGTTAGGTTTACCTTCGAACTCTCCGCCAACACCCTCTACTCCACCTTCTCCTTCGCCCTTCCTTTCGAGGCAAAGCTCCACTTCTTCCAGGCTTGGTGGTATCAACCTACCTCCTGCTCTCACCATTCCAAACCCTTCTTCCACTTCTTCTTCATGGCCTACTGTGTCTGAGCTTCAAACCCCTGATGGTTTGATGAGCCCCAATCATTTGGTTGTTGGCTCTTCCACTTCTTCATCTTCCTTACCCTTTTATGTCAACGGGGCCTCAGATCCAATTGATGACTTCCAACTTCAGGATCAGCTTTCTTTCCTCAATGATGGTTCTCCCACTAGCACTGCTCTTGCTCACAAGACCAACCCAGATTTGTTTTACCCTACTCACTCAGACTTGTCCTCAAGTCCTACTGCTGTTGCTGACCCTGCTCTCTTTCCTTCCTACGGTTGGGGAGGGTCTCTTCATCGGAGGAGTTGCTCGGTCAATGATGCTTGTTTGGGCTCCGAGGACCCCAACTCCGGGTTGGGCTGGAAGCCTTGCCTTTACTTTGCTAGAGGGTACTGTAAAAATGGGACAAGTTGCAGGTTCCTTCATGGTGGACTTGGAGATGCTGATGGTCCTGCTGCAATGGTAGGGTCTCCAAGCAAGATTGAGATGATGGAGCAGTGCCACGAGCTCTTCAGATCCAAATCTTCTCAGCAGCACAGATTGGCTGCTGCTTCTCAGCTCATGGCCTCTTCCACTTTTCCATACTCGCCTAAGTGCATGAATTTGCTGTTGCAGCAGCAGCAGAACGATACTCAAAGGTACACAATACTTCCATGCAATCATGTGTTTTGCTTTGTGTATCTTTGTGACATTCCAGGTGCAGAATTTTAATCATTGTTGATAATAATTGCAGAGCGGCAGCTGCAGCTCTGATGATGAGTGAGGATTTGCATAAATTTGGACGATCCAGGCTTGAAAGAAATGATTTTTCTCTGAACAGTCCTGGAATGATAAACCCAGCTTCCCGGCAGATCTACTTGACTTTCCCAGCAGATAGCACTTTCAGAGAGGAAGATGTTTCAAATTACTTCAGGTTATTGTTGTTTAGTTTTAGCCTTAGCTGGGGTCAGTAGGAGTATTTTGGCAATGACAGAAACACTAACTTAGTTTTAATTATGTGGTTGAAGCATTTATGGCCCTGTCCAAGACGTGAGGATCCCATACCAGCAGAAGCGAATGTTTGGCTTTGTGACATTCGTTTATCCTGAGACTGTGAAGTTAATTCTATCCAAAGGAAATCCTCATTTTGTGTGTGATGCTAGAGTGCTTGTTAAGCCTTACAAGGAGAAGGGCAAAGTTCCGGACAAGTACAGGCACCCCTCTTTCTGCTCTTTCGCTATCTTTTCTTTGTTATTTGTCTTCTGTTGGTTTTGAATGTTTTCATGTTTCTTGTGATTTGAAGGAAGCAGCAGCAGGTAGATAGAGGAGATTTTTCACCATGTGGTACTCCTACTGGACTAGAGGCCAGAGACCAATTTGATCTTCAACTTGGTAGCTTAATGCTTATGTTGAACCTTCCATTTTATGATCCTTTTAAGTTGTGTGCTGGCGAAACCTACTTTACTGATCACTGTCTTGTATGTTTCTAGGAGGCAGAATGTTCTACAATACTCAAGACATGCTGTGGAGGAGGAAGCTGGAGGAGCAAGCTGATTTGCAGCAAGCTCTTGAGCTACAAAGTAGGAGGCTAATGGGTCTGCAACTTCTTGACATCAAGAAGCATCACCAGCGTGCACTCTCCACTGGAAGTCCAATTCCTTCCCCCACCCACTCTCCTAACATGTTCAACCAAAATCTTGTTCTTCCTTCCTTTCACTCTAGTTCAGAGGCCCCAAAGGGTATATATCTCTCTCTTTCATTTTAAATGCAATTGATTGCATCTGTTCTTGAATTGAACTTTGGTGCATTCTGGGTAATGAAATGAATTTGTTGAGATTTATGCTATTTTTGATACCAGAGAGTGGTTCATCTTCTGCTCCAGCTTGTACTGCATCAGTTTCTGCTGGTCAGCAGCAGGTCAACATATCTGTTAGCAAGGAAATGGTGGTCAATGGAGAGAATGGATATAGTGAAGGCAACGGGAAGCAGAGCCCTAGTCATGAAGATCGTGAATTGCAAGAATGGTATAAAAATTGTTCTTATTTAAAATGCTAAAAGTGCACCAGAATAGTAAACACCTTTTTGCACCAAATTCCTTTTTCAGTCTATGCCAAAAAAATGTGCATTTATTCAGGTTTTCCAATTTCCCCAAATTTTATTGTCAGTATTTTATATGGTTTATGAATAAATGCAGTTTGGAGCATAATCTCCCTGATAGCCCTTTTGCTTCCCCAACAAAAGCTGCTGGTGACTTCATGGTTTCCTTCTCCAATGGACCTAACGAGGCCATTGATGCAGATGCCTCAGGTGCATCTGCCAACTCTAAATTTGGTACTAGCACATTACTTCCACCAGCTTCTGCTCTTGACATGGGAACTTTCAAATCCTATAACTGCCAAATACCAAGGTATTTGCGTCATCACTTTTTAGCCTTCTTTCCCTGTGCCATGAGTTTCAGTATCCCACAAGCTTCTGAGTTTTTGTTTATCTGGATTTGGATTCAGGTTCTCTTCTGGTCATGGAACTATTGGGATGTTAGCAGGCACCGGTGGACCGATTGGCATTTAGTCTCCTGATGTTCAGGTAAAAGCTAGTTCAAAAGTTTATTTTTTTTTATCAGGCTCCCATGCATGTTGTCTTCTTCAAGGTTGATCGGTTTGTTGTGTAGTTTATTAAATTTTGGATACTGGTTTGGTCTTTTTTGTGCAACATTTACAGGAAGTGAAAGATGACTGAACAAACCTGGAAAAATTTATAGAGAATCACCACTACCACCACCATGGCGGCCATCATCTTCAATCATCAATACTATACTACTTACTACCATACAAAATGCATACGTAAAAAGTAGTTGAGTAAAGGAAGTGGGGGCAGGCATTCCCTTTCTTTTGTTGTCATTATTGTTGTACCATTTTCTTTCTTCTAATGTCTGTAGTAGCTGAATGAACCACAGGTTAAAATAACACAAAGAATCACCAGAGTCAGTGTGTAGTAGGAACTCCGTAATTTCTTCTTATGATGTAGTAGTGTAGAGTGTTAGTCCTATGTTGTTATTACAGGTATAATTTCAAGTGTTTGTACAGCTGGAGCATCATTACCCAGAGAAAGCAAAGCATGCATAGATGAAGTGAGTTGTATAACTACAAGGCTGATTGAAATGAATCCCCCCATGATGGGTAACTCGAGTTTGAAGGCCAGAAGTGAGGAGGGGAGTGTATAATTGGTAGTCTTAGCTGGGTTAAAAGTTCAAAGTGGAGATTTTTAGCTTTGGATGTTATGTTTCAGTTCAGTTTATGTTTGTCGCTGTTCTACTTAGTTGTTATTATTATACACAGTTATGATGAACCCAGACAGAAAAGAGAAAGAATTAGAAAGAAGAATCAAAAGTGAGTTTTTAGACTAATTGGTCTATTTGCCTCTCCTCTTGTGTTGTGCCTTTTGATTTTAAAGTAGAATTTGTCTCTTTGTTCCTTCAATTATTTTGGCCCTTTCAATTTGTAAAATTGGTGGGGTCTGTCTTTTTTTTGCCATTATTGGTGAAGAAAGAAGAGGGGTCCACAAGGCACACAATCACATGGGGTTGCTGACACTGCAAGTGGGCCAGACACATTTGTATAATGACAGGTTGTGCATAGGTCCCTCTACCCATGTGAGTGATGCCAGTGCCACTTCCTCTCTCATAGATATTTATCTCTCTACCCTTTAGATTCTCTTTCATGACAGGATAGGACATGCACAGATCTAAAAGTAGGGTAGATGCCCACACGTATGACAAAAGTGGCCAGTTACTCGAATCTTTTGGGGTCTGTGGCCTTGTGAATGTGAGACACGGGCCGTGCCAGTTACTGTGCCATGCCATGCTCTTTTTTAACTTACCCTCTTCCAAGATTTCTAGGTGTTTGTGAAAACTAAAAATGTTCAAGTGTGGTGAGAAAAAGGTTGAAAAAACCACTGAGAGTGGCATCTGGTGGGATAAGCACAAGCCGCAATGTTGGTTGGTTGGTTTGTTTTGTTTTCTTTGACACGTTAGTTTCCTTTTAATATGATTCTACTTAAGACCTTAGGCAAACAGAAGGTTACCTCAATGGTGGTGACCCGTGACTAGTGACCAGTAGTAAAACCATGCTTGGTTGGTTTCTTGGAAGTTCACAAATTAGATTGTGTTTTGGGGACTGAATTGTATGTGTGATTAATAACGCTGTTCCCTTTACGATGAAGACATGTTTGCACATGTCACGGTCGTATGCGTGCATGTGGTTATATTTTAGTGGCATAGGATTCTAGAAACATGGTCAATGGGGAAACAGATGTTAACCTCTGATTGCAGTTTCAAGTGCAGTGTTTGTGGTCGGATTGTATACTTCTTTCACAGCAAAAATATTTGTTTTTAAACTCTTCTTCCCTAATTTTCAAATATTTCATGCGCAGTACTTCTTACATATATGCACATTTCTGGTTTGCTTCTTCCAAGTCTTCAACTTTTGACTCTCCATCACTGTCTTCCATGATTGAGCAGCACAGCATAACTAGGATAAAAATGTTCAGCACTATAACATACTCCACTTTATACATTTTTTAGCTCCAAATATTTGTTTGTTCTCAAGTTTCTCTCTGTTATTTTTTCTGTCTTAAATTTTCTGAAGTGAAAACTGCACAAATTTTATAATCTCTGTTGAAGATATATTTTTGGTCAATATAAGACTAAGTCATCCTCTTTAATATTGCAATTAAGATAAGTAGTAATGTTGCAAATGCAAGTGACTGAACAATATTGTAAATTTAATAATATGTTGAAAATTTTGACTCTATTCCAATATCTTACATTCTCAAACTAATTATTCAAGTTTAATATATTCAACAATACTTTTTAAAGAGATTCTTATATTTTTAAATTTCATTTTTCAACTCATTATATAATGTTTTATCTTCTAAACTATGTTTTTTTTTGTTATTGAACAAAAATTAATTAAAGGGTTTTCATTATAAACATTTCCTATTTATTCTGTTAAAAATTTTATATAAGTGTTTTATTTAGTAAAAAAAAAATACTTGGCAAGTAGCATACATGGAAGTTTAATTTGCTGAATTTTGTGGAGATTTTAAGAAGTTATTGATAAAATTAGTAACTTGGAAAATGTAGAAAGAGATATTAAATGGGTTGGTGAATCCTACAGTCAACGGTCTTTAATGGAGGATAAGCTTCTAAACAAGAAGGAAAATCTATGTTGCCTTAGAGGTTGTTTTGTTATGTAGATATATTGCATTAAATGAATGGGGAAATTGTACTTACCTTCTTTCATATAATGTTAAATCACATTTACATCTTATAATCTCAAGTTATAATTTGAACAAAATAATGATTACATCTCACCTATTTTTAAATTATAGATTAATATTAATTTTTTTTACCTTAAAGGGACCAAAGACTAGTTTTTACTTGTGTTATTGTGATTATCATTCACCAAATTGTCATAGTAAGATCAAATACTAGAAAAATTTAAGAAATATGAGAAATTTTTTTATAACTAAACTTTTCTTATAAAAGGTCATTTAATATCTATACTTTAAATAAGTTTTATAAATAGTTTTATTTAAATTTTATTTTCTAAAGTAAAATAATTGTATTTTCTCTTAAATGTATTATTGCATCTAAACATGTTAGAGATAAAGGACGGCTTTTAAGGATTTGTGGAAACTAGATAATATATCTAATAATTAAGTAGTTAGATAAGATATATTAATTTAAATTATTGTATGATCTACTTTATCCAAACATAAAGTTATTTACGCAGGTTCCGTCATGCTAAATCCATATATAACAAATTGTTGGGTTTAGTGTCATAAAAAATGGAACCAAATAAATGACAAACATACATAACATAACACGTTCTAATTCATTTCGGGAACAGCTATTGTGTTGGTCTCTGGCCAATAAATTTATAAAAAACTACAGATTGTTTGGTTTCAGATTTATTATTATTTTAATTTCCCGATTTTAGTTTGTATAGGAAACTTGAAACCAAAAAGTTAAAGAACGATTATAATAATAATAATAATAATAATAATTTTACTATTATAATAAATCCAAAAATAGGAAATAAAAAGAAATTAATATGACAAATTTATTTAAAAGTGAAAATGTAAAGTAATGTTTTTAGCCAAACAATCCCTAACATGCATGTTAGGAGATTAACTTGGTGGAAGAAAAAAAATACATGATCATATTATTAAAGAACAGTCTTAAAGAGAAAGACAGGGATTGTGGAGATTTTGAAAGTAGAGTATTTGTCAAACAGAAGATGATTAAAAGCAATTATATGTGAAAGAAGTAAGAGAGTGTTGAAAATGATGATGAAGAAGCTGAAAAGGTCAAATCTAGTGTGTAATGTGCATAATAATGGTGGCACATTGTTTTGCAAGAATATTGGTTCCACATAAAAGTCTCAGCACTTCACACTACTTCAAATCCAAGATGGGAAATGATGTACCTGTTGAGACAGCAGAAGAAGAAAGTTGATTAAGTTGAACTGAAATGAAGTTGAATAAGAAAAAATAACTCATTCTAACAGTTAAGTTAATTCTAAGTGTATAAAAAATATCAAATATGCTACCACACTTTTGAGCTGAAATTGAAAATTGATTTGAATATCTAATTAAATCTAAACAACTCTTATAAGTTGGAAAAATTCTCTTCAATTTATTATTTTATTATCTAAAATTTAAATTTTGACCGTTGAAATGCAAATAAAAGATTAATAATAAATAAAATAAATTAATTTTGAATATAAAAGTAAAATAGGTAATTAAGAAGAATTTAAGCGTTTTAGGTTGGAAAATATGATTAAAGAGCTTTAGAGAAGGATTGTGAAAATTTTGAAAGAGTGATATTTATATAGGTTGGTATGTGCTAATTATAAGAATATCTTATTGGAGGGATTATTAAAAATAAAAAGGTAAAGTTTTGAATTTATAAAGGTAGTAATATGTTGTTTTATTAAACTCGGACTCATATTTTATTAAAAGATGAATGAGAGTCCAATGTGGTAACATGGTTGTAAGCTGTTTCAATATGTTTTAAATAGAAAAGGTAGAGTGAATATTATTATGCTTGAAAGAGGATCAAACTCATGTTTCTTGAGCGGTTAAGATGTATCATTAACATTATAACAACATATTTGTATATTAAATGATTTATAAAACTTATTTTTATACTATATATAAAATATAAACTATATATTTAATAACTAGTTCATATGATTAAATTAAGGAATTACTGGTTGTACTAGTATCTTGACGAAGTTAATTAATATTCGTCCAATTTCACAATATAAATATATATATATATATATATATATATATATATATATATATATATATATATATATATATTTATTTATTTATTGTGAAATACAGATAGTTTTAACTTAGAAAGGAAAAATGTTATGAATTTATTATGCGCATTATATGAGATAAATATTTACTCTCATATAAATAAATTCAGAACAAATAAATAATTTTAATATATAAATCATGTTATAATTAAAATTCATAAGAAATAAATAAATTTAAATTATAAACTAATTTATTTTGAATAAATAATCGAACTTGTGATATAAGGTTATTAAAAAACAATATACAAATAAATGGAAATACGGTTTTTTTTTTTCCTGAAAGATAAGAGGATCAAATATGCGTAAAAAGAATAGCGTTTTTAAAATTAAGAAAAGATAATGGCCAAAAGTTCTTAAAATTAATCTTAAAACCTTTTTAATTTTCTCCGGTAAAAAAGAAGTAATTTTTAAGTTCTTTTGGAAAGAAATAGTCTAAATTAAATTGACTAAATACTATATAGGAATATTCCACGAAATCTAGACCTTTGAGAAATAAATAGTAAATCTACAAGTCACTGGATGATTAGTCGAGCAGTGAAAGTATTTCATGCAGAATGTAACTTCTTAGTAGAATGCTTTCATATATTAACTTAGAATATAATTTTTAATTTATATGTTTTTAGTTTATAAAAATAAATATTTATTTACTTACTTCTCTATAAGTTCACAAGTAAGATGGATAAAAAAAATGGCCTGAACATATCTACAGAAATAATGAGGGGCAAGACAAAGACTGAGTGTGAAGAATATTAAATTGTGGATGGATCTTTGATGCAGTATATGATAAAGTTAATAGCATGTGAAAAAGGAATAAACATGGATCTAAAAAATGTATAGTATGAATAACATTATTCTTGAATAAACTAATAACTTTGAACAATAATGCTGACCATATAATAAGTCAACAATTAAGTCTAAACTTAATCCTATAGTTTACTAGAAAATTAATGTTCTGACTACAGACAAAAATCATTCTCCCAAAGAACTGTGAAGAGAATGACAACAAATGAGGGAAGAAAGAAAGGTAGGAATGGAACAGCCTAACTCTAAAATGAAAGACAACCAATGGTGATAAGGTATGGTGTATCTTTCTTTAAGGTATCTTTCTCTGAGGGTTTCAAAAAATGGAATAAAGCTTTTAATATATATATAAACGTATGCATGTGAAGTGAAGCTCGTTATCTAATCTATGGTGTTCATGCAAGATCAGGGCCACTGGGGAGCTGCTCGTAACCATCATGGTGAGTGGCGACGTAGGTGCTGGATGGAACTGGAATGCACTTAAGAACAACAGCTACAACTAAACTTACTGCACCAATCATCACGCTTGTTAACCACAGTTCCCGGCTCAGTGGTACTGTTTGGGCAAAAGCACCCAGATATTGAACTATCATGGCTTGAGAGAATATCGTTACCCCCATCACCATCAAGAAAACCCAGCTGCTTAACATGCCTTCAAAAACGTTAATCTTCTCCATGTCACGGCTGTTTATCTCGTTGAATACCTATGAATCACACAAATGTTGTTTTCAATTATAGGAGTTGCTTTTGAAAATACGAGGAAAACTAAAAATAAGGTTTCTAAACACATATAAAATGGGTTTTCTAATATTAAATTAAATTTAACATTCACATTTTTTTTATCATATTCTATTTTAAAAAATTATTTTGTTGGATCCATTTCTTAATAACTTAACAAATATTGTTTTCAATGAGAGGAGTTACTTAACATGTAGCTTACAGTAAAAAATTTTATGTTAATTACAATTAAGATCTTTCGATAGTTTATAAGTGATGGCAGACTTTATCTTATAAATCGATTTTATAAAATTAAGTTAAACTTTAAGTTCACTTCCTCTAAAAATATAAGAGTCTATCATAGTCCATTTTTTAAAAACTTATACTAAGTTTAGGGTTTAAGACACTTTTTTGCGAGGAACCATTATGTTTTTAATGTTAATGTGTCGAAGGTATATGAGGGGGAATAAAAAATGAAAAGGGTAAGTTAACTGATGTATTACCTGACAAAATACAAAGGTGTTGAATATGACGGTATGCAAAGTATCGTCAGGTCCATGGAGCTTGAGAAGCTGTTTACCACGAAATTTGAGAAGCAAAAGGACGATAATTTGGTAGATGCTATGACCAATTATATTCCTCCACATGACCCTGGTGATGAATTTGGCGTTCTTTCCAATGGGTGGCCTCTTCATGAGCCCATCATGAGGAGGTTCTGTAGCCAGTGCCAACGCGCCGAGAGTGTCCATGATCATGTTTACCCAAAGCATTTGAACAGCACTAAGAGGAGCAGAGCCTGAAATGAGTTTCCATTGTGATTAGTCATCTGAATTGAACCAATTATTGAAAAGCTAGTTTTATGTTTACCTGATACGCAGGCTGAAACGAAATTCAGAATGAGAGCTACGACATTAACTGTTAACTGGAACTGAACAAACTTTTGTATGTTAATATAAACAGCACGGCCCCATCTGGCAACCTTAACTATGGTTGAAAAGTTGTCATCCATTACAATCACATCCGCGTTCTCTTTTGCAACCTGCGGAAGATCGAAGTTAACAATACTTAACAACACACAATGCTATGTAAAATATAGATTGTGGCTGCAGTAACAAACCTCTGTGCCTGCAATGCCCATAGCAAGTCCAATATCAGCCTCATGCAACGCTGGGGCATCATTGGTCCCATCCCCAGTTACTGCCACAACCTCGTTAAAATCCTCCCTCAAATGGGTCACTAACTTGTGCTTGTCAAGGGGTAAGGATCGGGCCATTACCTACACACACCAAGAAAGAAACCTATTTGTAAATGTATTATCCTTTCTAGAACATCAAAAGGAGTATCTAGTGAAGAGTAATCTAGACCTGTATTTTTGGTATTATCTTTTGCAATTCTTGCGGGGACTTGTTCCGGAAATCCGGTCCCTCTATGGCGATTCCATCTGTCAAAATGCCGCATTCTCTAGCTATTGCTTTAGCAGTGTTTATGTTGTCACCAGTCACCATTCTAACGACAATGCCAGCTTCTAAACATGTCTTCACAGCTTCTTTTACTCCAGGCCTCACTGGATCCTTGATCCCAACAATGGCTATCAGCGTGTATTTGTCCTCAGGAATACCATCACGTTCAGAAGATCCTTCAATATCCTTGAAGGCAATGCAAAGTGTTCTCAGAGCCTCAGAAGCAAAACCGTTGATAACTTCTGTGATGCTATTCCTTTGTTGTTCGTTCGAATTAACCACTTTGCCGTCTGCGTTGACAATTTTGTCGCACATATCCACAACCAATTCTGATGCTCCTTTGCAAAATGCTCGATACTTGTTGGTGCCACCGGGAAGAGCCACCAGCACTGACATCTTTTTTCTGACTGAATTGAAAGGTTCAACTTTCACTACTTCATACTTGTCGTTATAAAACTTGGAATCACCTCCCAAAAGCAAGCCAAATTCCAACAGTGCGGATTCTGTGGGAGTGCCCATGATCTTGTTCTTTCCATCGAGCCCTTTGACTATCTCTGAGCCAGTATTCTGGAATATGGATTGCAAAAGAAGATCAAACTTTTGTTCAGAAATCAAGGGCTTCAACACATTTTCACTGTTCCCGCTTTTGATGGCCTTAGTTTGTCCACAAATCCATATTTTGTCCACAACCATGTGATTTGTAGTCAAAGTCCCAGTTTTATCAGTGCAAATGCAACCTGCTGAACCCATGGTTTCGCATGCGGAGAGATGCCTGACTAGGGCCTTGTTATTCATCAATTTCTTCATTGCAAATGCAAGGCTTAGTGTGACAGCCAAAGGAAGCCCCTCGGGAACTGCCACAACTATTATAATCACAGCTGTGGCAAAGAAATTCAGAAGGTTGGATGCATCTTCGAGGGACCATTTTGTGATCTCATGGTGAGATATTTTCCACCACAGAAACCTGCTCGTCAGAACCATGAATGTGAGGAGGGCAAAACCTAAACCTATCTTCCCAATAATGGTTGCAACTCCATTTAGTTTGACCTGAAGGGGTGTCTCATCATCTCCTCCTTCGTTCAGAGTATCCATCAATCTTCCCCATTCCGTCCTCACACCAACAGAAGTGATCAACATCTTACCAGACCCATCTTGCACTGTGGTCCCAGATAGAAGAAAAGGCTTCTGTTCATCAACATTCACAGCCTCGCTCTCACCTGATAGACTTGACTCGTCTATTAATAAGCCGAAACCACATATCAATAACCCATCTGCAGGAACTATGTCTCCTATTGAAAGATGGACTATGTCTCCTACCACTAGATCATGAATTGAAACCTGTTGCCTTCTACCGTCTCTTGTAACTTGAATGCTGACATTTTTCTTTTCTTTATCCAAGTCCTTAAATTGCAAAGACTGTTTATAGTCACTGATCGAAGTGACCAAGATAACTAAAAAGATAGATAGTATGATTCCCACCCCATCGTACATACCTTTTGGCCAACCTTCAGTTAAAATTCCAACACCTACTGAAACCAAAGAACATGCCATGAGGATGATTAGAGTTAAGTCCTGCATTGCATCCCAAACGAACATCCAAAAGCTTCTGGGGGGCTTCTCGGCATGGCGGTTAAAACCATAGATATTTTGTCTATGCTCCACATCGACTGAAATAACGCCCTCTTGTAAGGACACACGAACAGCCCTTGCTACTCCTTCCACTCCTTCATAGCGGTCTAAGCATTTCTTGTCGTGGGATCGAACAATGGAGGCTAATTCGTCGGGCTCAATCTCGAAGCCTGCTTCCTGAGTTTCTTTTGAGAGCATGTAACCAAGACTGCCACCACTGTCTCTGCCGCCAAAACCGTCGCCGACTGCACCACTACTACGGTTCCCAGCTGGATGAGAAGGAAAAGAAAAAATTGTAACAGAACAACGTGCGAGAAACAAAAGGGTGAATGAAAGCGATTAACCGTTTATACCGTTAATAAAATGCAACGCTGCCTTTTGCACATAGAGAGCCACCCGAATTTTTTCCTGGTCAAGAGAGTTAGAGCATACAAAGTGTGTTAGTGACAGATAATAAATCAATGCCATTCAACGTTTAGGATCAATTTTGCTATCAAGACATCATTCGACTAAAATTTTCAACGGCTAACTACATGAATGAACAACCTATATCAGTGTCTCTAACATATATGATCATGTAAAGTTCATTTGAATTAAATATTACTCTTAAATTAAATATAATAGTTGATATCCAAGTACCAATGTGAAGCATTAAGGTGCTATACATATCCAATATATAAGGAAGAAAAGAAGACTCAATTGTATGTTAGTGTCTCCGGTTTATCTTCCTCAAAAGCCGAACCTACTACCATAATTGGAAAACAATTTGATATAGTCAAATCAAATGGCTGCAAATAGGATCGCACATGTTATTCACCAAAAAGCTTCTAGTCTTTATCTTTTTGCACCGTCAAACTGTAGTTTTTCAACATAAAGCTCACCTTTTAATGCTTTTCCTAGCTCGATACATATTTTAATTGTTTCTATTACGAAACTCAAACAAATTAGTTTCATATAAATGAATGCTTTTACTTTTTTGGGTGTCAAAGTATCTTTTTTTCTATAGAAAAAGCTAAGATATTCACGGTGCTACCCTACTTCGAGTCCTTTCTTCTTTACCCTTGGTGCTTTAGTCTTTACCAGTGTCTCTTATTTTCTTCTTTGCCCTTAAGGTTATATGCAATCCCTGGTTTAGTAGATCAATACAATTACATTATAGCATTCTGAATAATTTGATGTCTGTCATTTCAATTTTGTATTTGTTAGCAAACAGATACAATATTAAACCAATACATAATTGTTATCCACTCATTCTCTTGGTGTTTCTGAACCACAAAATGATGTATCTGATGCTGAACAGTTTACTTTCCTTTACTACTTCGTTTGGAAATTTGTTCATGTACGTAACTTACCTTTAATTGAAAGTTATATATGATGCTGATAAAAAATATGTATGAATGTATGATAGAACTGCGATAATACTATTTAACGCGTAATAGAAAAAAAGGGTGTTTTTCTCTTCTTTCGTTTGGTGTTGTTGACTTTGATTGTAATTGTAGTATATAATACCATTTTCAATTTTCAAATATCCCCTCATTCAGAGTCATATCAACCTGTTGTCTGATCTAACCCCCCACCCCCCCCCCCCCCCCCCCCCTTCACCCCAACCCCCCCCCCCCATACCGCCAACATAAAAATTTATATAAATAAAATAAGAGAT
>Ga0099825_1005721_pt1 | contig 15841 bp, 8 predicted proteins | sample SiratroredBW_FD_76838 | JGI IMG/M metagenome (GOLD analysis project Ga0099825, IMG submission 76838) | Root nodule microbial communities of legume samples collected from California, USA - Siratro red BW | ecosystem: Host-associated > Plants > Roots > Nodule | place: USA: California | collected...
AAAAAAAAAAAAAAAAAAAAAAAACACATAGTTGTTTTTTTTTTTAGTTGAAATAAAATACCTAATAAAAATGGATTTTTTTTTTTTTTCAATAGGAAAAAAAAAATACTTCTACACCTAAAACATAATACTTGCAGTAAAAGGTAGAACTATATATCTTTAAATATTTTGATTCATACAAACAAAAAATAGAGTATTGGTAACATTCATAACAAATATTATTCTTATTTTTACTTTTATTATTATATATGAATAATTTATTCTCAAGTTAAAAGCTTATATATATATATATATATATGGACAGAGACAGACTACTAAATTTTAACAAGTTTTGAAAGATTTAATGATATAATTTGCTTATTTTACATAAAACTTTCACTTTCTGTTGTTTCGGTGGACTAGAAAGAAATATCGAAAATATATATTTTTTTCATCAAAATCATCACATACTTTTCTTGTTGTGAGAAAAAAAATATATATATACACTCGTAATGTAAAATAATTTTACTCGTCAAATGTAAACTATTTTACAGCGTCAATAATCAAATTTATCAAAATATATAAAATTAGGAGTAAAATTCATTAAAGTTGTTTGGACTCAGAAATTTTAAAAAGTGATTGAAATTGAATTGTTTTAATCTAAATTATGTTCATTCTTTAAAATATTTTGTTTAGACAAACTAATTTTAGTTTTAAAATTTTAAACTGTTAGTTTAGAGAGGTAATTTAATTGTATGAAAAAAAAAAATATATATATATATATATATATATATATATATTCGCATCTAATTTTCTCTTAAATTTACTCTTTTAAGTATTAAAGATGTATTTTACTATAAAACATTTTAAATTCTTTAAAAACAATTTATCCTATCAAAATTATTCATCTAACCACAACATAAATACAAAATAAAATTCACAACTATTTTATAATTTTTAATACTTTTAAATGATATTAAATAATGCATTCTAAAATTTATTAAAATTGTGACTAAGTAAATAACATTTCTAGTGACAAAGTAATTTTTCAAATGTTCCTTTTTTTCTAACCGTGTTACTAATACAGATAATCTATCAACTTCATTAATCTTCATCGGAAAATCCAGATCACCACCTATCACGTAATTTCTCCTACTAACTACTAAATTATGTTAACAGAGTTATCATCATTTTATTATTATTAAGCAGTAAATATCCTAATCATTTTTCATTTGTCATTCATTACCCTTAAAACAATTATTAGAAAATATCAGCAAGTAAGTTATTTATATATTTATATTATAAACGAACATCTCTTCATCCAACCCAAAACCACTTTGTATAACCCAACAAGAACTAGTAAATGAAAACAGTTGAAATAAATAAAGGAAGCAACTTTGGTTTGCTTTAGGTTGCAAGTCAGAACTGAGAGGTGAATACTTTGATAGCATAGCCCAACGTGCACTGTTCCATTCTTAAGATGACAAATTTATGAAAAGTGCATAGTAAAAAGTGCTACTGTGTTTCATCATTACATTGTTGTATTTTTTAAAGGGTTAAAAACTTGTAGGTCCACATGTGTTGAGAAAACATTGAATCATATAAAGAAACTAACTACTACTGCTACAGGGAAATGAAGGTTTTAGAGGTTGAAGAGAAACGGCATATATAATTTGCGTTCACATATAATAGAATACATAATTACACAGCACTGGAAATTAGTGCAGAAGGATCTTCTACATAACAGTTCTCCAGAGGAGAAAAAACAACCAGGTTTTGGAATCCAAAGAAAAAAAATTATATATATATAAAAGGACTAGAAAAAGTTCTTTCCTATCTTTTGTTTTCTAGGCAAAAAGAAATTTGCTATACGTACACTGGTACACTTGGAGAGATTTTTTGTATCATGGTTCCAGCTTCAAGGAAACAACTCTTGATTGTCTGTTGGATTTTGCAACCTTTAAGAACACAGTGGATAGGCATGCCGGTGCCCACCATGGCCGCCGGACCTTCTGCTCCCCTTTCAGACAAGCCACTACAGACACCAACATGGCCTTCACAGGTTAGGGGCAGGTAACAGATAAAGCCATGTTCTTCAACTTTACTGGGGGTAAGTACCCACTTCTCTTTTTTAATGTTATAACAGGAATATATCATCTTGCAAGAAAAGTCACAACACAACAAACACAAGAGGCATATGTACATTTCATGTCTCCTTATATATAAACATGTCACATGTTTAGGAATGGACGTCTTGACAATCATGTTCTGGATGACTTCACCCTGTATAATAATATAATTTCTTCTGTTTGATTTTTGGAGTTTTACTGTATTGTCACTGTAAAACTTTTAACATAAAATTTGGCATGTCATCGCATCATATTATGAATAGAATGATGTGATCATAGGATAAATTCCTATTAGATATCTGTGAAAAAACGTCAGTGCATATAATTTAACTCTCTTCCCATTTGGTCGTTCTTAAATATTAAAAAAAATTCATTTGACCCCTCTACACAAGAGACCAGATAGAAAAATCTTTATATCTAGAGGAAACTCATGATATCTACAGGAGCCAAATAAGAAAGGAATACTGCACAAACTATTTATGTTTTTCACTTGGTAAAGAAAAAATGTTTAACGGGAACACTAATTTGAAACAAAAAATGTGAAATCAAATTGGAAAATCACAAATGATTTAGAGTCTAAAAGCCCATATACATAAGAAAGAAGTACAGTTTAGAAAAATGTAATTCACAGCTTGTCTTGATGCTGCACAATATAGAGAATTATGTGCTATGATGAGACCCTTAATGGTTGTTGTCTGTAATGAAATGACAGCAGTACCACTGACTAATAGGCAAGTTATCAAAATTCTAGATATATCTCACACTGATACAGCAATACTAGACCTCTACTTTAATCATTTTTCTAGTATATTCATGTTTCCTTATAGATTGTTCAGATAGCGTCAAAGTGATTGTGACAACATCAATGATCATGCCTTACCTAACCAGGGGAGGAGCACAAACCAGATAGGTAAAAATGAAAATGTTAAATTAGAGTTCATTGACAAGTGTTTGTCTGTTTACTGTTTAAAAGGGGTAGGAAAGAGAGAGATACCTTTAATCCGTCTTAATTCTTTGCACAATGTGATGAAGTCTCCCCACTTCATGTGGCAGCGTCTTATAAAACGTAGGATCTGTTCAGTAGTGAACATGGACATGCCTTCCAGGTATTCTCCATTAACACCATTTTCTTTAAAAATTTGGCGGTAACTACCAAGATTTATAGTCTCCAGCCACAAGCCAACATCCTGATAAAACACACGAGATAAGAAAGAATGCAGCTGCTATTGGTTACATTTTGGACTCTGGCACGGAGATGCACTATATGGTACGCTTGTATAACAGCACACATATTTACCAGTAAATTCAACAGGCTTAGATCCTTGTCAACAGTAATGCATACAGTTAGGAACATAAATGAATTAAACGAAAATATGTGGAAGCATTACAGACTAGATAATATCAGTCATTAATCAACTGTGCATCGATTATGTTAAAGAGTCTAGACCTATAAAACAGTGCTGAAGAAGCTTGTATTAAACACTTAACACATAACTATAAACATACACAATACATGGGTAAAATAATGCCACAATCTTGGGACCTTGATACACACATCAAAGGAGAATTACGAGATGATACATTGCTAGCTATAGTAGTTTACACTTCAGATATATGGGCTTAATAACATACTTAACTGACAACAAGGATAAATCACAGATAGAGGAACATGAACTAAGGGCATGATCAAGATAAAATAATAAACTAGCAATCTAGTTTCAGATGCTATGTTTCCAAAACCCAGTTGCAACAACAGAGTCCTAAAATCCAATGATCATAGAAAGATGAATATAGCCTTGCAGTGGGAACTCATCAAACGAAGATTTACACCTATGGAGTGCTGCACAAAAGGGTAAACAAGCATTCAATATAATCTACTATTTTCTTGAAAGAATGTTAAACCCCTCACTTTTGAAATGATCTTAGAAACTGCGAGTGTCAAACTAAAGAATTGAAAAAAATGATCTGGCAAGAATTGAAAACTCAATATAAATAGCAGATAACTTGTGGCAAGAACAGGGAGAAGATGAGATTCAAAATTAAATGAAATAATGTGCGCACAAGCTTGATTAGCCAACTATTTCCAAGCTGAGGAGAACTTGAACATCATCCACCAAATTTCTAACTTGATTAGACAACACTATGTTCAAATTTTCTGACATAAGAGAACAAAGTGAAATCTCCACTTTTACTTGTTACAAGAGAAACAAATGAGTATCAGAAAACAGCCTACCATGGAGAAAGTTGAAGTTATGAACCCAACAATAGTTAAACTAATTGTTGCAAGAAACCTAATTACATGTTAAAGGTACAAATCACATAAAAGCAGATCACAAGGAGTAATTTTCGTCATTATAGAAAGTGTAAATAATAAATGAAAATAAGTGCATCGATGATTGGGTAAGGGAGAGAAATGATTAACCTCAACAGTCCAGATGAAGAAATCAAGAGGCTCCGGTGACTGTCCTTTGTTCATTTCCCAAATCAAACTTCCCCAAATAAACCTGAACAGCGGCCAAAAAGCTAATCAACACCCCCAACCAAAAAAAAAAAAAACAATTTTTAGTGGAGAAAATTCATAAGCAACATCTCCCAGTTAAGGAGATGAAAAGGGGTCGATCTGAGAATAAGAATATTGCAGAAGCAGCTAAAATGGAAGCTCCAATTGCAAGATCTCAAGGGTCATTCATTGAATTAAAGGAGAAATCGAAAATAAATAAATAAATAAATAAAAGATATAGACCAATTATGTTGCTTACCACTTTGCTAGAGTGAAAAAAAAAAAGATTAACAAAGAAAGAAAAAAAAAATCTAAGTTTGATGTGAGGAAGAAGACATGGAGAGGAGAGAGAAAGTGAGTGGTGTGGTTTGGGAAGTCAGAGAGAGAACAGAAGAAAGAGGGAGAAGCCTTTTTTCTTCAGCTCAGAATTGCATGCTTCGTGTTAACGCATCTGCCACCCGCCACGCGCCTCCTCTGCGTCATAAGCCACGCGCCAGCCCAGCCACTTGCCACTCCAAATAAATAATTGTATTTGCTTCAGACTTTGTGCAACATTATTGATAAATGATGTAATTTTATTGCTTAATCAATCACGATTTTGATGTTTAACCGCCTAAATTACTTTTAGTTTTAAAATTTCCTAATAAGTCTCTCCGCCTAATTAAGTGTTGCTAAGGAAAGAAAAAGAAAGAGAGTAAAATATATAAATTTGCCAAATCAACTATAATTATAATATCGTAGAGAAATTAGTCTTTAACCCTTTAACCTGTGAGAAATTTATGACAAACTTCACAAACATATATTTCATTACCACACACTAACCCTAGAAAATTCAGAATGGATTCAAGCAAAAAAAATATATAGATAAATAAAGGGTTCAATTCAATAAAATCCACAAATCACTGGTAAAATTTTTTAATAGGATTAATTGCTGATTTTCAAAACTCATTTCATATTCTTGATTTATTTCCTAGTTGAAGCTGGACTTAATCAACCGGCCTTAGTCAACTTTGACATAACTGGGTATTAATTTGAGTTTAATGGTCATGAATTAAGGAAAAAAGTTAATGAAATTTGCATCAACCTAGAAGAATTCATAGTCAAAATTTGGAAAAAAAATCAATAAATAAATAATTAAATCAATAATTAAAAAAACAATTTAAAGTCAAATATCAGGATCCATAAAAGAAATCCGGCACCAATGGTACTTGTCCCTTTTGGAAGACTCCACACCCAATCGTAAAAAGGGGAAAAACACACACCAACGGTTTTAAATTATATTTATTTTTATTTTTGTGGGGAATGTTAAAAATATTGTATCATCTATAAAAGTATCCTATTAATAATTAATATAGTTTTCATGTGATAATTTATTTTAATTCAAACATACATTAAACTTTTAGTTTTTTCATGGGCATTGAGAATTTCGTAATAATTTTGTAATAGTGAGTAACCAATGCAATTATGATGTTTTTGTGTATTAAAATAACTGTGGATTAATGTAAAAAGTATAACTAATTTTAATATATGTTTAAGCATTAATTTATTTTGTGGAATTGTTTATATTTTGTTATAAGAATCGTTTCGTGAGGCAAACGTAAAAATAGTAATAATAACTGGTGAAATGGTATAAAGTTGGGTTCTTTTGGATTTTTTTTTTCAAAGATAAAACATAACATACAAAGAAGGGACGAGTTCGGTAAGCATGGGTGTAAATAGAAATTTAAATACTTTCCATTTTGTATTATAAATCCGGCTAACTGTAATTTTTAAAGTACATTTGTAGTGTGATGTATTCTTTATCAATTAATATATTTTTTTATAAGTCCATGAATTAGGAAACATGACTTATATAAATAAGGATCTTTAATAAATTAGACCTCTGATCCAGATATCCAAGATTCATGATAAAACTTATAAATACAAAAATGATTATGAGGTGTAAGACAATATTATAAACACATTCACTTTCTATTGTTGAGATACAAAAATGTTACAAGGTATAAGATAATGTTATAAACATATTCATTCTTTATTATTTAGATCATTATTGATTAAGTGTTACAATATTCTCAGAAACCCTTCTCGAGACTACAAATATCTTGAGGAGTAGCAAAGAATAACCACAAAAACATAAAACAACAGAAATCCCGACCGAAAACTCCATTATTTCTTTCTTAGATCATAATGCCATAGTTAATTTTTCTTCTTTTCCAACCCTTCTTTCTTTCTTCCTTCGTAGGAAGATAGTACCAATTTTGAAGTGTATTATTGAGTAAACTTTTATTTTTTTTATTTAGTTTTAGGTGAAATTAAGCTTATTTTGAAATATTGTTGCTCAAGGTTAAAATATCGAGGTGAGCAAGGCACTTTGGTGGTATGTATTTCAAATTACATTTTCAAATCTCTCAAATTTCCTTAAAATATCAGAAATATTAAGATAAATGAAGTTACTATAGTCTACAAATTTAATATAAATTTCTGATGATTTTAAGTTACTTGAAACTCTAGCGCTATAGCTTGAGAAATCGGTAAATTATTGGATTCTTTGGTTATAAGGAAGCGTATTCTTGTTTGCAATGTGATTTTATTTGGTAACCTTTGAAACTAACATCTTGTTTCACTGGTAATTTGACTTTGTAGGATATATATATATAATGTTATTTTAGAACTCCTCACTTGAATAAGTTCAAATCATAGTCACCTAAACAAATTAGAGTCATTTAAATGATATAACATTTGTGAACAGTAAGTTAATTTTTCTCAATTCTTTCTTCACATAATTAATATCATTAAGCTTGAAGGGACCACTCAATGAATAATTTAATGTGCGAGTGGTATATTTCTAGCAAGACACTATGTTTAATTGAAAAATATTATTCAAGTAAGCAAGCAAGTCGAGTGATATTTTATATGTCTAATAAGATATTTTTATTTTGTCTTCATTTTTTTTGTGTAAATAAAGTTAATTACCATATATAGTTGTTAGATTTTATGAAAATTATTAATTAAGTTTGGATTGATAGGAGTTACCAAGAAGGTTATTTTACTTTGTATGATTAATGTGTAAATATTGAGTTACAATTGTTAGCTTCATGTGTTAAAACTTAATATATTATTTTGTTTCTTTGTCTTCTTAAAAATTTGGTGTTTTTTTATTTTGAATCCATGATAAGTAAAGAATGTATTTGATGTCCTTAATAAATAAATTAAATAATTTTTGTATAATTTGTTCAATTATGATAACTTATTTATTTACTCTGTTTCTATTTATTCTGTTTATTTTATAGTTGTAATAATGGAGGTTTAGAATCATATAATTGATAATAACTTTGGAGTTTCTATCTTTTTATATTAAGTATATGACACCTCTAAGAAGAATATTGTTTTATACTTCTCATTAGATTATCAAGATGTTTCTCCTCTTCTTCCGTTTCTTAATTATGAGATAGTTGAAATCAAACTTATAACACTGAAGATATTTTTTATTAGAAAAGTCTTCAATTTATTATAGATTTTAAGTTCTCTCCTATCTTTCTCATGCATGTGCTTTAAGCTCATACAATCAATCTAGAAAATAAAAATGAATTTTTATTAATTTGAATAGGATATAATCATTTATTAAATTTAGCTTTTTGATAACAACAAAAATGATCTCCGAACATTATTAGAACATTATATTTTTGAAGAATAAATTTCATCAAAAATAAAGTTATCATAATAATAATAATATAAATAAATTATTATAAATAATATAGTGAAATAAATAAATTTTTTTTAGAAAATAAAGATAACAAGATAGTTATAATTTTTGTTTTGTTTAAATAATAATAGTAATAATAATAAAACTATGATAAAATAATTGTTTTGTCAAATAGCACTAAAATTTAATATTTGTATAACAACTTCGAAAAAACTATATGTATTTTCATTTAAATTTTATAATTATTTAATAAAATTTTAAAAGTTTTAAAAGACACATGTCCTAGTTAGTTAAATAAAATGTATGATCTATATAAACCATATCGTTTTCTTATGGATAAGAAAAATTATATTCTAAAAGGGTATCTTTATATTTGACGTAAAAATATATTAAAATAAGATGTTATTTTTTTATAAAATATAAATTAATTATTTAGCAGTCATATAATTTAAATTACAATAATAATTAAATAACATAGTTAAAATTATATATTTCATATAAAAAGTATAATTTATATATTTTTTATTTTATCTCTGATATTTATTATTTTATGTATTAATTAAATTAAAATTTTATTAATAAGTTTATATACAATATTTAAAAATATATACAAGGACGTCAATTTTTTTCAAAATATTGTGTAGGGATTCCTCACTTCTTTATTTGAACCCGAAAACCCTAACAAAGTTGGAAACTAAATCTATCTACATCTCTTAAAGGAATGCAAGTTTTTTAGAGAAACATTTTTGTCCAAAACGATAAAGATTAATATACAAAATATTTTTTTTAATATTTAATGCAATTACATATTTATATGATTTGATTTCAGCGTTAGATTAATTGTAGTTTTAATATGCGGTGGTATAATTATTTTTTAATATGAGTTTTAGTTCGATTAGGGCTTAATTGTAGTTTTGTTGGTGGAGATAAAGTACCAAATTGAGGAATTTAGCAGCTAGAAAAGAGGGCACAAAAGTAAAATACAAAAGAAAATAATCCAGAAAGAAGAAGTTAAAACTCAACTAACCATCCATGTTGAATTTGATTGACTAAACATAAAAGCATCTTAATTAAGAATCATAATTAAGCTTGACTTGATGAAACAATAACAAGCTCGATTACTTAATGACAAGATTAATTCGTTTTCTTAAATCAAGCACAAATTAAATTTAACTTCTATCAATGTTTACACTACAAATTTAATCTTTCATTCTTAAACCCAAGATTTTCTGTTTTTGGTAGTGATCTTTTGCTTCTTACACTACTTGATTCCACTATCTCTAATTAATGCTTATTTTATCTATTTTTTTATTTTGAATTTTCCTTTTATGTTAACATTTACTCAAACATCATTTACGTTAATCTTACTCACTACTGTCAAACTTTTTCTTACAATTTGTGGGTATATAAATGTATTCTATATTTATAAAATTAATATTTTAAATAAAACGATTTTAAGACTTAAAATGTCATAAGAAATGTATGTATTTAAATATTTGTTAATATATTTAGATGACTAGATATACTAACAGAAAAGTTTGTTGAATCTTTAAATCTGTGCTCATATTTAATTTTCTTAATAGAAAACTTTGTTAATTAAAAAATGTATACAAAAATATATTCCACAAAAGAAACTTATAGAATGTTTGAACATTACTTTTTTGATATCTGTAGCATGATGTGTTATATTGCCAAAGGAAAAATTAGGAATTTTTCTTAAGTTTTTCAAACATAATTTCACAGATAATTTTCACTGTAGAACATATATTTCCATTGATTTGAACTTTCTAGAACAAGCTTCCTACAAAATCTATCGTTTTACTCTGTTTAGTGATGGAGAAAAGAGGTGTGGTAATGGAGACAGTGATGGCAAGGCGCAAAGAAGGAGGGTATATTAGACCTTTTCTCTGTCGTATGGAGTGCACTCAGTAATCATTGGGGTCCAGGAAAAAAGACCTTCAAGTTGTCATGGCTCAAGCCCAATAAAAAATCCACAAGCCAGTTTCTTCCTTCACCCCCGTACATTCTTCCTGCACCTCCATGAAAAAATTAATTTCCAAAGTAGTCATATTAAAATGACCAAAATAACCTTGAGTCTCACCCTGTTGTCATTTTATTTTGTAAATGACAACTGGATGACACATCCATCCGGTTCACATTTGTAAAATGACCACTGGATGATACCCTCATCCGGTTCACATTTTGAAAAAAATTGTAAATCGGATAGGGTATCATCCGGTTGTCATTTGCAAAACAAAATGACAACCGAATGTACAAAAGTTGTCGTTTGCCATCGGCAGTTCCCCAATCACCAAATGAACTACTCTAATCAATAATATTACTCATAAATTATTAATAAACATCAATAATTATTTACTTTAAGACTTGTTTGAAGTTTTAATTTAAGATTTAGAAGGTGCTGATGATATGGTGGATGACGAATAAAAGTTATGAAAATGAAAGAGATAGAAAATAATATTGACTTTTCCAATTTTAAAATAAGGATATATGTTCAATTTTATATTCCTAGAGGTGCACGAATAGGGAATGGGGGGTGGAGGAAGAATTAATCAATCCACAATTGTGTAGGCCCAGAGGCGGCCCATAATTGGTCTCAATTCACAACATGTTTGTTCAGGATTCAGTTCACCCTAAATTGATTGCAGTGTCATCCTTTCTTCTCTAAGTGCACGACGACAAGAGCGAAGCTTCACTTACTTGGGTACTTCGAATTCGTGGCATTGTCTCGTTTCGAAATCTTGCTATGCTATGATCGTGTGTTCATCGGAACAGAGTTATATGATAATGTAATTATTGGAAGATTTGTTGATTGATTCATAGATATTTTGTGTTTGCTTTGCAGAATATAGTTTGGGACTGAGGAAGGTAATGTTTGGGACGGCGATTAGATGTTTGGCGAAGAAATCGAAGCCGAAGATGGGGCCGGTGGCCGTTAAAACACCGCCGGAGCAGAGGCAAACGATCACCAGAACCCTCTTCGATATCATCAAAGAGCATGGTCCCATCACCGTTGCTAACACCTGGGAACGCGTCAAGGTACCTTGGCTTCTCTTTCACCCTCCTCCATTTCATTATTATTATCATAGACATTACTAAATAATACTCATTCGTCAGGTTTTTCGAGATCGTATGAATTTTTTAAAGACTGAATTGCACTTTTGGTGTCTCACTTTATTTTGTCAATTGTTGCAATTGTGTGAATTTAGTATGCGGACATATGGTTAGTTAATTCGCGAGTAACATTTGATTGAAGAACTAAAATCGTACAATTGTAATATTTAGGGATGCAATGGACACAATTGCAATATGTAGCACATTCAATTGACACTATTAGGACATGAGAGACTATGATCGCACATCTGCGATAACTTGATCCTTGATTGGCATAATTTGAATCTTTAAGACTAAAACTGTGCAATTGCAATAACTCAGGACCAAAAGTGTAATTAAGTCTTTTGTTAAGCATTCCGAGATAGAGTATAATGTTTTCAAACAGTTAATGAAACTAGTGTATTGTACGTGTATTGTACATGTAATGTCTGGAAAATGTTTTAAGAATAGTTAAGGAAGATGGTGTAAGAATAGAAAATGGAGGAGATTTTCATGTTATTGGACAAGATTTGAGGAGATGTTGGTCTAATTTACTTTCTTGATATAAACTTGATTGAAAGAAAATAATTTTTGAGATGTTGGATTTTAGGAAGTTGGATTGAAAGATTTGACGAGCAAGAATCACATGAAAATCATGCTGAGATGGATGAGAGAGAGGCAGAAGGTTCGTCTCGTTTGCAACCACGTTGGGGCTCATAAACAGTTTCTCTACACCACTTGGTTTACCAAGCCAGCCACACCTCCTAAGAACCCCTCTTGAAACTTTATTATCAGTTTGTTGCTGATTTGTACCATGTCAAGAGTAATAATTTCGTTTTAGAAACATTAATTGATAGAGAATCTAAATGTTTTGGCCTTTCTTTCCGTGTTTATTCTTTTTTCTTCACCTTGTTATTTCTGTCACTGATGCTCGAGGCATATCCAGAGGTAATATGATCTAAACTCTATACTGAATATCAAAACGTTCCCCTTCCCTCCTATTTTCTCATCTTCTCATCAAGAGGAGGAATGAATGGTAATTAGCTCATCTAAAAGAATTAGAGGCTTGCACTTTCCAGTTGTCCTTGACAATAGTTGTTGAAGTTAGTGAGAACTTCAGAAAATATTGCACAAGAACATCTACCCACCCTTTTCTCACACCTGCTTCACCTTCGAACGCTTGCAGTAGACTAGAGTTTTGATTTAGGATCAGATGCTCTATTACTGGAAATACATGGGAAATGAAGATAAAAAACTGATGCTTCGAGTTGTTGCAGTTGCAGAGGGTCACAAGAATTAATTTTTGCTGTTTGGTATTGAAACATCTTTATGTTCTATATCTCCCTCAATGATGTGCTCCAATACCTTACAACTGAGGTAGCATTCTCAAGAGACAGGCAGAATGTAGCCTTTTATTTTGGACAATTGCAAATGTGTAGTTTATGAAGATGTTGAACTTTAATGACAAGAAAAATGTTTCTAGCTCGTCCGTGTATGTCTACTTGTTGGCCATTAATTGGAAGTCTCGGAATATGGAAAAATTCCATAATTTTGGAGGCATTCTCAATATTTAACGGATGCTAACATTCGATTAATCGTTATACTCGTTGTCACTGAATCCTGCAAGAACATACAAATCATGAAATATGGTATAAACGATGAACATTTTACATTGTAAAAGAAGTGATTAAATAGAATTATTGGCATGCTTAGAAGACAGATAAAGTCGTAGCGTTCCTTATCTTCAATGATTTGTAATAACTGGTTGCAATTTTCTATCTTCAACTTTTACAGTGGAGACAGGTCTATTGATAGTCTACATATGAGATTTGCCTTAAAATTTATCAGAATTTGGTAGAACAAAGTAAAGTTAATTCCAGAATTGACCTGGTTTAATGTTTCATCAATTAGAAGAAATAATTGAACTGTTTCTAGTTTCAAGCAAAGAGATAAAAGATAAGGGGAAAAATATAATATCAAACCATGACTGAAGAAGTTCAGAAAACAACATAATGTCTATGGTAAATCCAACACAATAAACTTACACTTACACATCTTTTTCTACCTGTCTGAAATAACATTACATTCAGAAACTGACACTAATTCTTAGAAGAATCACAAGTAATGCCAAATGTATTTCTAAGAAACAGAAAATACATAAAATCAAAGTGTTTGGGTGTAACTTCCATGTCACAAAAAGTTGAAACATTTTTTCTGCATATCAACGAAGTCATGAAGACTCCTAAGTTCTTTCTTTATGTTGTCTAACTCCTGAGTTAAATGATCATGTCTCTTAAGAAGCTCACCAATTCGTGCCTTTGCACGGTCCAACTTAGGATCCCTTGCCACAACACGTTTGCGCATTTCATCAACCCACGACCTCTCAAATCCAAATTGAACAGCTTCATCACATAGTTTATGGAACTCCTTTTCTCTATGAGGATTAACACTAGCAACACTTTCACTTCGAAGGAACAACAACATATCTGCCAATGTTTTCAACATCCAAGCTTGAAAGCGACCACTAAACTTCTCACAAGCATTCCAAAGATGAGGATATGCTGCTATCGCCTCCACTAGCAGAGAAATTTGTGAGTCATCGAGATCAACAAAGTGCCTATACTCTTCCAATCTTGTACGAGTAACTGTATAAGCAGTAAAAAGTTTGAGAAATAGGTAACATATAAATATAGGATGGAAAAGAGACAAGAAAAGAGTAATAACCTGGTGTAACCTCAACTCTGTTATCAGAAACAATTCCTATTCCCTTTGTTTTATCTAACAAGGTCGCCCCTTCTTGGATTTTGATACTTTTATATGGTGCTATTCCTGTCTCATCTGCATTCATCCTATCATCTTGTTCAACAACATGAGAATCTTGTGGAAGTATATTTGCACCGCTTGACTTGTGAATTGTAACACCACTACCCAAGCTAATGTTATCTACACTAATTGACAAAGTTTTAACAACAGCTCCCTCTGATGGAGGTCCATCTCTGGTCTTTTGTGTTTCTATTTCCTCAATACTCTGTGCATCACCAATGGAAAAGTAATGTTTGTGTGTATCTTTAAAGTTCTAGATTTGAAATATTAAACTGTCTCAATAAAGATTAAACACGAATTAACTTTATTATCTATTGAATTTTTTTTTAAAAGAAATTAATTATTATAATTTAATAGATAATTTTGTATCACAAAAAATTTTAAAAAATAAATTTTAGATAAAAATATCATAATTTTAATTATTTTATTAATTTTAAAAAATGCTTATATTTTTTATTCACTCTTAAAGCATTTAGCCGTGAATGGTTAGACTGCCCTGTTGGAAGAACAAACAAACTAGAATTGGGCATGAAACCACTAACCTTAGTTATCACACAAACCTTCAACATTACTTCCACTCCCCAAGCCATTAAATACACCAGCACATACAGCATCAACAACTAGCTTTATGCTTTCATCCCTCTACACCACATCAAAATGTTTAAATCAAATTAAAATTTCTACCAAAATTCAGCATTCAAACATAACAAGTTGAAAGGTCACCAGTAGCAATTATCCATTATAACAAATATAATGAGCAATTTTACATTTAGAATTGAAATAAACATTTTTGCTTCATAGCATTCCATTGAAATGATTATAAATTGAGCAACTTCTTGACAGAATGCAATGGCAAAAGGCAAAAAATCTGAATTACAAACATGTCATTGTGATCTACGGAACTGTCATAGTAGACCTCCTTCACAAATTGCATATGACAGTTCGCAAAAAAATTCATCACACCATTCCAATGTGGCACCACCATTAAACACAAATGTACCACTCTAACGAAAGTTGTCATTTCTCAAAAAATACTATAACGAAGTCTGTTCCTTAATATGCTTACTTACACTCAAACTTTCCTTGTACTTAGGACTCAAATACAGACATTGCAGCAAGTGAACCTGATGCAAATGGAAGGGTGTAAGTAGGATAAATCTGTAAAGCAAGCCATCAAAAGTCACAAAACACCGTTAGATTAAATGAAATAGTCATAAAGATTCATTATAAGCACAATACCACAATACCAAATGGTACAAATATCATTACACAAGAAAGTAAACTTTAAGCGTCTTAGTTTAAAATTTATGATACAAAATGTGCATATTAAACCTGGGTTGCAACATTAAAATCAAAGTCCCACTGTTTAGAGAGGAAAAAAGCTATAGTAACCCATCCACTGTTGAGTTCAAAATGACTAGCTGTTGTTAAAGTAGACACTTATATTACAAATTTTGTAAATCAACAGCAGTAGCTTTATGAAATTATTTCTTTTCAAATGTTTCTAAATGTCGCCCAGTCCAACCAACGAAAATCATTCATATATTCAAAAACAAAATTAAACATTTTATTTTAAGCATCAATAATCAAATTTCT
>Ga0099825_1005723_pt1 | contig 15839 bp, 6 predicted proteins | sample SiratroredBW_FD_76838 | JGI IMG/M metagenome (GOLD analysis project Ga0099825, IMG submission 76838) | Root nodule microbial communities of legume samples collected from California, USA - Siratro red BW | ecosystem: Host-associated > Plants > Roots > Nodule | place: USA: California | collected...
AAAAAAATCAATTGTAGTTAAAATTAATTTTAAATGAAATGTGATTAATTAGACATATATGATATTTGTTTTCTTTAAAATTATTTCCACGTCAAGTGAGTTCAATAAAAAAAATTTGAACTTTCGTACATTGGGGATGCATGCAAATTTTTTTTTTTTCAAATTACAATTTAGGAAAGAATAAAAAAATAATTATATACAAATTTAAACGAACTTGTAAATTTCATAAATAATATTTCTAAATTATTAAGAATTCTAAATAATTATAAATTATTCAAAATTCTACCTAAGTAAAAATATGAAATAAATAACTTTTTTAAATTATTCAAAGTTTCAAGTAAATAAAAATATCAAACAAATAACATTCATAACTTATTTAAAATTCCAAACAAATAAAAATCTAAAATAAATTAAAATCTTAAAATTTTCATATTCTTACTTAAATAAAAATATAAAATAAATAAAATTCCTAAATTATTCAAAATTATAAATAAATAAAAATATAAAATAAATAATATTTTTAAATTATTCAAAAATCTTAAATAAATAAAAGTTTTAAATTATTCAAAATAAATAAATAAAACTATTAAATTAGTCAAAATTCTAAATCAATAAAAATACGAAATAAATAACATTCCTAAATTATTTAAAATCTTAAACAATTAAAAGTGTTAAATTATTTAAATTCTTACTTAAATAAAATTTTAAAATAAATAACATTCCTATATTATGTAAAATTTAAAATAAATAAATTATTCATAATCTTACTTAAATAAAAGTTTTAAATAAATAAGATTATTAAATTAGTGAAAATCTTAAGTAAATAAAAATATAAAATATAAAATATAAAATAAATAACATTATTAAATTATTCAAAATTCTAAATAAATATAGATATTAAATTATTCAAAATCTTACTTAAATAAAAATCTGAAATAAATAATATTTCTAAATTATTCAAAATCTTGTATAGATAAAAATTTGAAAAGAATAAAATTTTTAAATTATTTAAAATTTTAAACTATTTAAAATATTTTAAATAAAAATTTAAATAAATAATATTTTTTAATTATTCAAAATTTTAAAGTAATAAAAATTTGGAACAAATAATATTATATAGTATATATAGTTGTGTTTACCTAAGTTTTTATACAAGAAACTTCAACTTTGTAACAACAATATCAAAGAATTGAGCAATGATGTTTTCAATATTCCAAACTATATTGTTTGTTGTTAGTAATATTTCTAGATGTGCAAATGAAGTGTGGTAAGAGTGGTGTTCCTCTTCTTCCCACTATAAAAACGGTTGAAATTATCAATCTTTTAATCAATAGATATTTGGGTGTTAAATGCAAAAACAAAAACACTGATATAGAAGTGCAACAATTCAATGTTGGCCAAATATATAGTTTAACTTTTATCCTAATTATTTTTTCCAAATCAACTTGTGCTTTTGTCAATTTTGTATAGTTATAATGAGATCATTATTTTAATATATATGAAAAAGTAAAGATGGATATTGTCATAATAATAAACATACTTGGGATATACTTGTGAATAGACCATGTAAGACCAATTTATCAGTCAGAATATGCTTTAAATAGAATAAACCTATAGCTGAAACAATATTACTTGTAACAAAATAATAACACATTATCTTTGTAATCTTTTCAACTCTCCTCAAAAAATTTATGGAGATTCAGAAATAATTGTTCACTCCACTAAATGAATTTGCTTTTTCTTGTCAATTACTATAAACTAAACAAGCAAATAATCTACTTTTAGACATTATAAAGACTTTTCCACCTTTATGTCCACCGAAATCTTATACTTTAATTTCATTGCTTTAGTAAGTTAATCACTCGCTAAAATGACGCGGCTACATCATTGTGAGTGGATGTTACTGAATGAAGTATGGACATTAGTCCATTCGCAAATCTCCTTTTAGTTGGGGAGAGTTGTGATTTTAATTTCAACCATAATAAAGACTGTTTCATTTTCTTACAAGAGCAGAAACTTAAAAGTAAACGAGAATTATAATCAAAAGCAGAGAGATACGAAGAGGAAATTAAGGCAAAAGTTGAAATATGCACAGAGGGAATGAAGGAGGCAGCACAGAAGGCGAGATTCATGTGAGTCACATGCTAAAAGATACCAAAAAGAAAAAGTATAATATTGCATGGGAAGAGGAAACAAGGATTAGTCAAGAAGTGAAGTCATTGACAACGTCATGCAGCTTTCTTTCCAAAACTTGAGAGCAAATCTGTGCCATGGTGTGGTAGAAAGTGAGGAGGTCAGAAAGTTGGTCCACTGACATCTTTCCCATTACATTTTTGGCCATTTTCTCTCTTCCCTCATTCAGCTTCATTCTCTCCACATATGACCCTGCATTCCTCACTGTTGCTCCCATTTGCTTCAACCGATTCTCTTGCTGCACACTTAACACCGTGTTTGACTGCAATTTCAAACGCACTTTCATTCTTAATCAAACAACTCAAAAGGGAAACTTCCACTTTGGATTCTGACTAAGTTCATCTTCTATCAATTTACTGATAAAGAAATAGATCAGCTTAACAATACGTAACAGATTGTAAAAGACATCACATGAACATTTACACCATCATCCAAGACTAACACTGTCAGCATGGTTCATTGAGAGAATAACTAAATTGGTCTACTATTGTAAAGATTCAAAATGAGAAGAAAAAAACTGAGAGCATTTAACTGAAATTAAAAAAGGTGTGCAATTTTGTATTGTACCTCCAAAAATTCTGCTCCAACATCAAGTTCAGAATCTTTAGAGGAGCAATTCCCACGGCCCATGGTGTATAGGTTTTTGGCAAGTGAAAAGCTACGCACTATAATTTTCCTCTTGTTCTCCATTTCCTTGTTGAGTTTCACAGGCTTTGGCACAGATGTTAAACTGTTCAGCTTCTTCTGGTAAGCAATTACAGCCTTCACAAATTCCTGCATGTAATAACAGTGCATTATTAGACAAATCTGTAATCAATGTATATCATTAAATTAACTAAAAGCAGAAAGAAAAGGAACCTTATAGGCGAAGGGGCAGCCAGGGTAATCAAATTCATCCGAATTAGGCTTTCTCATACGTTCAGGGTGAAATTGCAATCCCATGATAAATTTCCCATCTTCAGGGTTATAAGCATCAGGGTCATAAAACCCTTCAATCAAACCATCAGCAGCAAAGGCCATAGGGACAAAACGTTGTGCTAACCTCTTAACCCCTTGATGGTGGTAACTATTAACCAAAATCTCCCTTTCTTCTTCCCCTTCTTTTCCTTCCTCATGAAACCAGTTCCACAATGGGGTGCCCTCTACAAGCTTCACACCATGCCTGTGCCCATCATAATCATCGTAGTTTATGTGCATCACCCTATCACTCTCCGCACACCCTTTTGAAAGCTCTTTCCCAATGTCCTGGTAAAGGGTACCCCCACATGCAACATTGAGAACCTGGGAGCCCCTACAGATACCCAGATAGGGAATGTTCCTCTCGAGACAGAATTTGGCAAGGCTCAACTCGATGGAGTCTTTCTCTTTGTCAATGGAAGTATCACTGGCATGAAGCTTTCTGATTTCTTCCAACTCCTCTGGGGAGAGAGCAGAACCATGGTCGTTTTGCTGGTACCAACAAGGCTCGATGTCTTCTCCTTCGCAGAGAAGAACGCCGTGGATTGGCTCGAAGCTCGTTAGCAAGGTGTGGACCCCCGAAACGCGAGGCACGATCACAGGTACTGCGCCATAGCTCACTATGAGATCTAGGTGGTATTCCCCTGAAGAATAGAAAATAGCAATGGTTACAATGGTGATCCAAATGCTGGTAATTTGCTGAATAATGAACTGGAAGTTAGTTAGTTAGTTAGTTACCGACGAAATCCACGAACTTGTTCTTGCGAAGTGTTCGCCGGGAAACGATGAGAACACGAGGGAGTATGACAGAGAGTTCGGAAGACATAATGAGCGATGTGGGACTAATCACACGCTAAGCTATAATATTCAGAACAAATCTCAAATCTTAATGCATTGCAGGGATAGTGGCCATGCTTCTATTTATAGGAGTGAAATTCAAATATTTTTACATAAATTAAAATTATTATATAATTCTTCATGATTATGAATTTTATATGAGCCACGTTGAAAAAAAAATGGATCAATTTTATTTTTTTTTTTTAATAAAAACACGTGAAAGTGGTAAAGAAATGTCTCACTGCTTCCCCTGTTAAGGTATCTTGGATCAAGTAACTAACATGACCTAATTGTTATAACTAGTATTTTGCACTTTAATTAAGTTAATCAATTTTTTTTATATGATGAAAAATGTAATATAAAGTTTCTTAATTAAATTCATAATGTGTCAAATTTATTTTTCATTTAGTTTTAATTTGATATGTTTGTATGGTAACTTCCAAATAATAAATAAACAGTTTTTACATTTTGATTAGATATTATTTTAAAATAAAGATATATAAAAGTAATGTAGATGAAAATGAATAATAACTTTTGAATGCATAAAACAATATATAATAAAAAAATGTTCAATTTTAATTATTCTTATGTATTTATTAGTAGGGATGATAAAACAAATTGGATTTAACGAGTTGATCTGCTGACTTTTTTGTAGTCTTTTTTTTATATTATATATGTGAAAAGTATTAAAATTTATTTATTAAAATAGTAAAAATATATTTTTGTATTACATTGAAATGTAAATACAAAACATTTTTGTAATTTAAATTATTGTTATTTATAAATAAGTTTAAATTATTAATTGTAATTCAGTAATTTAAGGTGTAAAGGTAAGATTTTATTTATTTTTATTTAATTAGAGGTATCAATTAACTAATTTTTAAATAATATTTATATTTAAAAGATATATATTCTTAAAAAAATGAACTTAGTGAGTCAATGAACTATCCCTTTTAATGAGACAAAACAAGAGATAAACTAGAGAAAATAAATATTTAAACACGTGAGACTACCATACATTTTTTATTTTTTTTTTATGAATATGTGCGCTTTTTTCTTAACAACTACTAAAACTTTGAGATGAGAATGGTTTAAAAAAATTTAGATGCTGGAGCATATTCATTGAACCATGGTATAAGAAATATTTTTTTTTATCATGTGCTTCTTTATCTTCAATAATGTAATATTATAGTACAAATATTCTACATTTTAATGTATCCATCCTTCAAGACTGTGTTGAGTCAAGGATGACAACACATCGTGATCTAAAGATTTGTTAAAACTATTTAAATGCTGTAATTGTTATATCTTTAAAACATTTCACCGCCTTTTTCCATGAAAAAGGAGTATGAACCTATGAAAACACAATGTATCTCATTTTATTGGTTTTTTTAAATTGTGATCAGCTCAGAGGATAATTAATCCCTTAAGTGAAATTGAATATAATTAATCCCTTAAGTGAAATTAAATGTACATGACACTATCTATTAATATTTTAATATGTGAAATTTTATGTATTATGGTTTCTTTGTGTTTATATTTTTTTTTCTAAAAAAATTAAAATAATTAATTATAATTAATTATTTTTAAGAAATAATTATTTGTAATCAGGATATTAACACATAAATCGTTATTTCTGATTTCTTCTTTGCTCAAATGAAATTGTATCCAACTAACACTATTTTTTCATTTTTTCATAATGAAATAGTGTCATATTACTATTATGATTTATCCATCTTAGTAATAAATTTTTTTACCATTTTGAACAATATTTATAGGAATTATACTATTATGAGAAAAAATAATCCCATTTTATTATATCATGTGTAAAAATAATAATGTGATATTATTATTATAGGAAATATAAATAGATGTGATTAGTTTGTTTTACCAATTCTCTTAATAAATAAAAAAAAAGTCTTAAACAGATTGTACAAAAACTTAAAGCTTACGTAGTGGATTACTTAGAGTCAATGGAGTAATCAATGTGAAAGTTGTTGAAAGTTGTGTTTCATGAAGTGGGTCAATTCTTTTGCTTTGGACAATAAAAGACTTTAGTTCCACTAACTATATATTCTTCCTTTGGGAAATATGTATATGTATAAACAACAATTTACACTTGACTTTCATTGTTAACTCTCAAAGTCAACATTTATTGTTGCAAGTTATTTCTCCAATTAAGTGCTTAATTAACCCTACCTGCAATCTGCCTCAGCAAGCATGAATCCCTCACTACACATGCATGCCTTTTATAATAATTATAAAACCCACTTAGAACTTCATCACCCTAAAGAAAAAGAATTCCTATAATTAGTATTTATAATTTTCTTTATTTGAATTTATTGGCGACGATCGTTATCTATGTTGAAGATTAGTATAACTAGTGTTCCATTTTTTTTTTCTTTATCTTATTTGTTTTTAGCTATAGAGTTGTAAAGTTATGGTTTTTATTTATTTATTTCAACTTTAAAGTTATCTTAGTTAAATAATTGTCCATGAATGCAATTGTTAGTTAATAGACTATAGAACTACTAATTCAGAATTGAAAATGGGTGATCAAATATTATTTGATGTATTTCCTCTTAGAAATACTGAAAAGTTATTTTAGTCAAATTTGTTAAATTTATTATATTATCTATTAGTTTATAGTGTCGCATTTTAGATGTTTTAATTTAATATGGAAAAATGTATTGAAAATTTTACATTAACTAGACATATAATTAAATTACAATTTAGTATATATTGATCATATGAGTCACATGAGTTAGGTTTAAAATTCTTGAACATTTGCTGCTAGGTACTTCCCTTCATTCCGTGAAGAGTAAGAAGAGGAAATTAAGATACACTGATTTGAGAGAAGGTGACACTCTAAGGAAGAGGCAGAAAGAATCAAGTTAACTTGCTTCTTCTACTACTCCACCTCAACGTGTTTTCTCATCTCCAACACAAGTGTTTCACATGTAAGATAATAATTTTATGAACAATTCACAATTTATTTTACTTTTTAATATAATGTTTACAATTAATTACTGTTAAACAATGTTGGCCATACATTGGAAATGCACTACAGCCACTAATTAATGCATCATCATCTTTCGCCACTTCCCATGTCACTGTCCACCAAATCACTCATATATTTATGCGCCAAATTATGGCAACTTTGGCTCTTCATTTTCAACCAAGCTTTGGCTAAAACTGGTGAAGGTTAATTACAAAAAGAGAACTCCATTATTCCAAACTTCATTTAATTATACGCAAAGACCAATAATTTATTTGATGGAGTAATTTTGTGTATGCAAGTTGAAAATGTTTCCCTTACAACATAAAGGTGGTTTAGTATGACTTGTGTTGAAAAAGGTTATGTTTGAATATTTATGTCCAAGGCTCCTGTTTTTCGTTGTAACGGTGGAAGAGAAGTGTGATGGAAGAAAACTTCTGTATTTGGGATGAGAATTTGATATAAAATTGTATTCTGAATTAATTTTGTGATGTGGAAAGGAGGATAATATGGTGAAGGTAGCAGACCATGATATTAATGCAGGAAACATTTCCCAGAAGAGATGGTATCTTCATTAAGTTTGGATTTGGAGGGTATCCATCTGGGGTGGGTATCTTATTTGCATTTGCATGAAAGGGTATTGTTATGCTTATGAATGTTATGCTTCTTTCACAACTCTAAACACTCCATTAAACTTTATTATTACTTTGTCTCCTGTGATATGAAAAAAATAGTTGAACAAGTGATGTAATATTGAAAAAAAGAAAAACACAGATCCTATTTGATTTGAGTATAAAAGCTTTTTTTTGTTTTTTTTTCAAGTATTAGTTGGTTTTACTTAATCAGACTATATCAATAATTGTTTACAAATAAATGCATTGGTTTATTATGTCTAAGAGGATCTGAAAAGGTAGAGAAATTTTATAAGATTTTCTATTAGATGACAATAAACTAAGACTCAAAATTTTAAATAAAACCCTGAATTATTAAAGATATCCTGAAGATAGTGAGTAAAATGAGAATATAGATATTAAAATGAATTAATTGGTTATAGGATATTAGTTTGACTTTGAACTTAAGTGAAGAGTTGAGATGTGAAAATAATAATAATAATAATAATAATAATAATAATAATAATAATAATAATAATAATAATATAGAAGAATATTGTAGAGAAATTAATTAGCCTTCAAATGTGTTGTTTTATTTTTTTTTTCTTCCCTTACTTTCTCATCCTCTCCTCCCAAATTCTTCTTCATTTGTAGATTTCTTGGTAATTTTATTCTAGAAAAACATAAAAATATAACTTCAATCTGGAGTTGAGATTCTTAGAGTCCGATTTTCTCTTCTTGATTTAACTTGATTGACAATTTCAATCGAAAATTCTCACTTTGTCAACCCTTCTACATTTATTTAAGTTCACCAAGTCATATATAATGACTTAGATAAGAAAAACTAAGTTATCTACTATATTTTAAATGACGATTAGATTTCTTTGATATTCTTCAAATCTTGTTTAAAATGTCTTTTTCCATTATGCATTGGAGGTGTTTTCTTAAAGTAATTTTAGAAAACACTCCTTTTAATAAAAATAATTATTTATTATGATTTTTAATATATTTGGATAATCTTATTTTTTTAAAAAGTATAAATGTAACAAAATAAATATATATATTTTCATATAAAAATTACTTAAAAAAACAATAACTTTTTAACACAAACTCATTATTTGTAACAGTTGTGTTATTTTGATTTTAATTGATGTTGACTTTCCACACTCCATTATTTGTGTAGCAGTGATAACCTTTGTTATAAGATTTGTGCAGTGATGACCTTTGAGGTTGATGAAGAGAGGGATATGAATATGAAGATGTGTTGGTTAAAGAGAAAGGTGAGGGTGTTATGTGGGGAAGGTTGAAGGTGACAGGGTGTGGTGCATGCCATACAATACTGCAAATAATGCAGAACCTGTGAGTGTTGTTGGAGATTGAGTTTTACTTGGGGAAGGTTTCAACTTTCCCAAGACAAAAAGACAACCCAATGCATGCATGTTCAACACGTATCAAACTATCGTTACACTTCATTTTAATCAACTTTCTTACTTTTAATATTTTGTTTTGTTAAAATATCATTTCATAGTGTGGTTACTATATAAAATTCTAGAATGTTTTATTAATTAACCACTCAAGCTATACGCTAAATAAATACTGCCAGGGTATTTTTATTTCATTAAAATGAATTTCTTTTTTCACAACTATTTCTTCCGATCCAGTTTGTTGCTGGCGTTCTTCTTTATTTTCGACCTTTTCTCTTTGGACTCCCATTATTGAAAACTGCACTCTTTGTCATTATCGTCTATGCCATCGTCGCTATGATTTTGTTCTCTACTGCATTGTTTGAGAGAAAGAAGAAGAAACAAATCTTTCTAATGAAAAGAACATTTCAGAAGCTGTTATATATGTTTTGAAAAGTTTGTTCTAAAATATTATGAGAAACTTATTTCAAAACTCATTTCATATAGTCTAAAATGCTCGTTTTAAAAAATTTATTTTCAGATATATATATTTGAAAAGTTTGTTCTAAAAATTTTATTTTAAAAATATCATTTCAAAATGTATTTAATGTGTTTTAAAATACTTGTTTCAAAAATCATATTTCGAAAATTCTGTTTTAGAAATTTATTTATAAAAATTCTATTTCATAGATAATGTTTTAAAAACTTTAAACAATTTATTTCAAAAAAATTCCAGAATCGATAATTCATAAGTCACTATGAAAGTCCAGTTAAAGATTATGGGGTGCAGGAAGAAAAGCCTTTATTTATTCAGGCATGGAATCTTTTTGTGGGCCTCAGCCCAGTTTGTACCAGCAAGGATCTTGTCCAAAAATGCGAAGCTAACCGAGTTGGTGTCATATTAACATGTTTCATAAATAATTCATAAAAGCTCTCCCAAATTAAACATTAATCAGTATGATATTTTTTTGTCCCAAATTTTTAGTTTTTGGTACCCATCTCATGTAAAATAACTGTTTGTGTTAATTGAAGTTGAATTTGTATCAATTTTTGTATCTGAAAAGAAGACATACAAATTAAATAAATTTAATATACACATAAGTTAATTTTATCCTACACAGAAATTCTTTCATTTTATTGTCATAGTAAAATTACATATAAAGAAAATTGTGTCAACGTACACTCAATATTTTTGTTTATTTTTTTCATTAATTTATGTCAAATTATTGATTGAATTGGGTGAAAGTAGAAAAAGAAATATTCTGATAATTTTTTTTATTATCATACAAAATTTAAAAAATACAAAAGTACTTTTTATTTGAATTTCTTTTTATTTGGTTATTGCAAAACTCTTATATTATCCTTAAAAAGTGTTTAACGATATCTGTAACCTATTTGAGGTCTGATAAAAAAAATTATTTTTTAATTCCAAAACGAAAATAAATAAATAAAAGTATATGAAAAGAATCTAAAATAATAATAGATAGTAAACATCGTATCAAGAGAAGTTAAATCTCTTGTTAAGTCCTATAGAAGTATAGAAGTAAGTTTATCAACACAATAATTGATTAGTTTTCTTAAAAATATGATAAACTTTGAAATAAATTTCTTTATAAAATGATAAAAACTTATTTCATCTTCTTCTATAGATCAAGAAACAAGCTGAAGGTAAAAGCTTAAAATAGAAGCATTCTTCAGAAATAAACGTCCATAAATGTCTATAACTGACATTTTAGCATTCTTCAGAAATAAACGTCCATAAACGTCTATAACTGACATTTTAGCATGCTTTACTGTCAAGATAGCGTCTATTATATGCACAGATAAAAGAGAATATTAAACTTCTAATAAAGAAGAAAAATCACCAACAAACTCTCTCATGATTCCTCTAAAGATATCAACATAGGTAGCAAGACCAGGTGATCTCCAGTAGCATTATCCGTTAACTTAATCAGCCAAAGGGAAGTCTCAGACCACCTGAATTAGATGAAAAGTTTTTCCAAATCTAGTACTTAAACCAAAAAAATTCAAACCATAAAGTCATTAATATCATTATTCATTGATCTATTAGAGGAATTACCTGACATTCTGATATAATTTTGTATAGAATCAATGGTCATATGAATGTTAGTATCCTGTTAGAACTTGAAATAATTTCTCCTCCTCCAAATCATCCAAACAAAAAAAATAAAAATGGCAAGCCAAATGAATTTAATAAGAAGACTTTCAGAAGATTTAATAAAAGATAAAAGAACATTAGAGAACAAAACTGTTAACTGGAAAATTTGCTAAAGCCAAAATCAGAAGGATAAGGCATCAGGACATTGAAAAAAAGATGAAAATAAAAAATCAGATATCAAGACATAAAAGATGAAAAGCTTTTCCAGCAGTCCTTAAAAAAAATAAAAAAAAATCAATAATATCATTATTTATTGTTTTATTAGAAAAATTATCTCATATTCTGATATAATTTTATATAAAATCAATGACCATATGAATGTTAATAGCAGCTGGAATCTAGAATAATTTTTCCTCCTCCAAATTATCCAAATGGAAAAAGTAAGAGGGACAAGCCTAATAAATATAATAAGAGAATTTCCAAAATAAACTTAATAAAAGATAAAAAAAACATCGGAGAATCTGTTAACTAAAAGATTTACTGAAGTCAAAACAGATGGAAAGCATCAAGACATTGAAAAAAGGGACTAAAAATAGACTTGTTCTGAGAATTATACAAAGAACACACAAAACATGAAATTAGCTCTGTTTTTTTAAGCTCAATGTCAACTACCTTTAGTGTAAAAGTTTTTAATCCGAAAATGGAAAAGAACCAAATAAAATTATCCCAATCACAAAAAATTCTCAAAAAAGAAATATAACTCCACATAGACTTGTGATTTAAGAGGCAGAACACTCTGCATTCAGTTTCACAACAAAATAAAAGTTTAGTCATAATAGTAACTTTGGTTCTAATTCTTGCTTAATGGTCTTATGTTCTTAGATTTTCAGAAAATGTAAATGTAAAGAAAAATAAACTTGTCAACTGAAATGATAAGTAGTTCATCTTTTGTAGCTACCTTGACTAGTTGACTCCAAAGTCCTAAAATGTTAGGAGACCTTTTCAAAGTGGACCTCTCAAGAACATTCATGAATCAGCACAACCACCCACTCAATTCTTGACCAAAAACAGTGTGTGTGAATAAAAAAAGGTAAAATGAGGGGATCAAGAACCCAAATACACACCAAATTTATTCCATTAACTTCATCATCTCATTCATACATATAATCTGTTCATAATAACATGCCCTCTGGAACATCCTCTAACAGAGGGTTTATTACATTATCTTGCATGGTAATATACCATACTATTATATAGTATAGCACATGAAGCTGAGATGATGCATGAAGGTGTCTAACAAGTGGGGAAGGGAACCCCACAAGAGCTAGCAACCCTTCTGGAACCAGGAGAGTTGACATAGTTTCTCAGACTTGGATTTTGGAGGTAACCACAGAGGCATGGCCTTTGCTCCCTCACCTTCTGGCAGCAGGTGCTTGATGGTGGAGATGAGGAAGTTATTGCCCCCAAACAAGGGCTCAGCTCCACAGGGCTACAAGTCACACCCTCAGCCTTTGGAGCCACCTCCATCACCACCACTGCCACCACCACAATTGCAAGAAAAACCACCTTCTTCATCTTTTCTGAGTTCAAAGTGCTGTGTTGTGTGCTGAGACTCTAAGATGGTTGGCCTTTTATGGTGCATGGGAGGGACTAAAAGGTAAAAGTGCAAGGTCCCACACTGCTGTCACACTTCACATTTCACAACACGTTATGACGACCACAAGGAACTGCTGCTAAAGATGTGACTATTCTGCAGTCTAAGGTCTCTTTCACTACATAATTTTGTTGACAGATAATCCTGTTTACTATGTATCAACACTTTCAGTTTTCGTTTCAATGGAGAAAAAATGTGATCAAATAAGTAATTTTTCAAATCAATCTTAATGATTAGTTTTAGCTAAACTAAACGCAAAGTGTTGGATACTGTGTGTGTGGTCCTATTTTTGCATGTAATTGTTTCTTGTGAGAGGGAAAATGCTGTGATGATGGCAATTGTTGGAATTTATTGTGGTGGTTTCTTCTTGGGCTAAGGAAGATTGGTGAAATGAGGAATACAGAAAAATGAAATAAGAATTTAGGTATTTGGGCAAAAAATAATACTAACAACTTCTCTTGGCCGTGAGTTTGTATTTTGAAGTTTAAAAATGTAAATTTTTAAATAGGTTTTACTGAAGGAGTTTGGGGTAACTCGCACATCTAATGTAAAAAAAAGTTAGGTATTATAATTTATCATATCAGATTTTCAGTATTTCATTAAGGAAAAGTTCAATATGAGATTCTTTATTCTATTTGAATGCATTTACGTACCATCTCCATATTTTGTTTCAAATCTTTGAAGTCATCTCACTCTCCTTTGTTTTTTCATCTATCGATAATTTTAACTTCCATTCGTTTCAGTTTAGGTTTAGATGTGATGTTATTGTGTCTTATTTTTTAAAATATTGTACATTTTATTATGTAATTTAATGTTTAATATATTTTGTATTTAAATTTAGTTTAATTTTAAAAAAATGCTTAAAAAATGTGTTTGAAGTATATTAAAATTGTTTTAATTATATTTTTGTTGGTGATAGTGGTTTTTGCGAGAGATTCGATTGATTAAAATTGAAGAAGCTCGTTTAAGATGCAATACCCAACTCTAATAACCATATTTATCTAAGTATTTATGCAATATTTTGTTTATAAAAAAGAAAAGTTATAACAAAGAAAATTTAGATAATTATAACAAATATGATTTTATTTGTCATACTAATACTAATACGAAGGACCTAAATTTAATTGATTAACTACATACAAAGCATAATTATGTATTCATCGTATTGATATAATCATGACTTAAATTTAGAAGTCATTGTTAAAAAATTCACACTCATTAAAAATTAAGTAAATTTATAATATATAAGTGTTATCTTAAATTTTATTTATCTACATCAATAAACACAGTATTTACTAGGCATGCAGATAGGACAAAGAAACTATACATTTTGCTATGATGTGGTCGAATTAAAAAAGGGTTGATGACGAGTTTGTGAGAGTTGTCACAAATTGTTTGTGTAAGGAAAATTCAAAACCTCTTTGTGGGATAACACTCTTAAACTCTTAACATCGACCACAGATTCTGAGAGTAAGGTTGCCATTATCAAACCCCATTTCAAACTTCTACAAAATCTACCTATTAGAGTTTCAAAACTAATTTTATAGATTTCAAAGTACAATAAGTAACTCCAACATACCAAATGAAGAACTTCTTTTTACTTTTGAATACAGAAACTTTTGAACTTTTCCAACTTTAATCTGAGCATACACTGGTTACTCTTACAAGTTACAACTAATTCATTTTATTGTTACAGGTAATTTTTTTTCCCCTTCAAATGATACCTGAATTATTTTGCTGGCTAACTTGAGCATAATCTTTCAATAGATGTCTTTATAACGAGTACTTTTTATTAATATAGATTTTGAAAGATATAAATGATTTTTTTAATAAATATATGTGTGTGTATAATGCACTGTGTTAAACTAATTTGAAAGTCATGAATAAGTGAAATTTAAGATAAAAAAGAATGAGGCAGCATAGAATTTTATAAAGTAATTAATTTGAGAAACCTTAAATTAGAGTTAAAAAAGTTTACAAGAAAAAATTCATATGCTATAATAGGAGACACAAAATGTGCTCAAATTCATACGGTTTCAAATAGTTTTCTTTTACTGTAATACATGTTTTAATATAAAACACATTATTAAAATTAATTTAGAAACGTATGTTATTTAATAATTTAAAATTTATTTAATTGAAATAAATTCTATCTAGGAATTTTCTTTCTGGACCTTCTTTTTAAAATGTCCGTTTTGCTATTTATGGTTTATAATTCATTCAACCTGCAAAACATCCATTGTTGTTCTTCATCGACGTCATTCAATTTAAGGAAGAGTTTGAACAACGGTGGAGGTGATACTCTTTTTGGAGTTGTTTCCGAATTGAGTGCCAAGTTCATTGAAACATTTCACATGGTACAACCCACACTGAACAATGGACCACATTAGAATAGTTTTGGATAATACAATCCAAAATTATAATTGTAACTTTCGATGAAATGAGCAAGCTATCTCCAAGATACTTAATTTGAAAATATAATTATTATTTATAGATTATGTAATCTACAATATAATTTTAGATTATGTAATTTAAAATGTGTTTTTATATTTAAAAATATATTTTGATTATATACTTCAAAAGTATAATTAGAATTTTGCATTATACAATTTAGAAAACATTTTCTGATTATGTAATTCAAAATATATTTTTAAATTTAAAAAAAAATATTTTAAATTATATCATCTAGGAATATATTACATGAACTTTTTCCACGTCTAACGGAGATGCAAGAAAAAAAGCCTTTTATCTACCTTAAAAACAAATGGGATATAGTATAAATGGGATATAGTATGTCACGCCCTTCAAAATTGATATTTTATATCACAACCACTTTTTTGTTTTTTTCTTCAAAACAAATAACTTCAAGGCTTGTGAATTTCTTCAATTTTTGGTTCAAAACGCGGTCCATGGAATCCAACAACATAAATAGGCCCACACAATAAAATGAAAACTATTAGCCCCCCACAAGGTTTGTGAATAAGTAATTGTCTGATAATTAGCAAGGAATATACGTCTTTCTACTAAACAGGATGTATTGAATTCATAAATCATTAGATACTTTTTA
>Ga0099825_1005724_pt1 | contig 15836 bp, 5 predicted proteins | sample SiratroredBW_FD_76838 | JGI IMG/M metagenome (GOLD analysis project Ga0099825, IMG submission 76838) | Root nodule microbial communities of legume samples collected from California, USA - Siratro red BW | ecosystem: Host-associated > Plants > Roots > Nodule | place: USA: California | collected...
ACTGTTTTCTAAATTGAAGTTAAAAATAAATGGGGGGTAGAATTTATTGTGCAAAAATTTAATAAATTTTTTTTTTTCTTGTTAAATAAAAAAAAAAAAAAAAAAAAAAAAAAAAAAAACATATCAAATGATGGATGACAGTACTGACATATTCATGCAATTACATGTTTAATTTAATAAAGAAATTGAAAGAAAATAAAGAGGGAGAGAGAAAATAATTAGAAAATGAGATGATTTATAAGTTTTTATTTATAAATGAGGTCTTTCTTCCACCCACTCTCGTCTCTGTAATTTATTAAGTAATCACTGAATAACTTTCATTTTACTAATTTTTCATTTCCGAAATTTCAAATCTTAAATCAAACACATTTAGTCATTTGAAGAACCAGACATGAGTGAAAGATGGTTGGGTCGGGATTATGATAATCCATTCCTAAATTTTGATTTTCCCAATTTCCTATATTTTTATCTCTTCCCGTGATCTGAATAAAGTTTATGATCAACAGGTTATATGTGACCTCATATATTTCTTAAATTTTGATGGCATCAATTTTTTAAAAAACTAACTTGTCTCATAACTGAGATGGCCAAGATCATTTGTAGATTAAATTAAGATGGTCCAACTAGTTGGTTGAGGTCTTGCACAGTTCTACGTAAAATACCTTTGAAAGAAGAGTGGTCAAATAATATCTGAATGTGTGTGTGCAGATAAAATTTACCTATATGATTTATAATGTAATGAGTCATATATGTGAAGTTCTTTGGAAGAAAAATAGTATTAATATATAATTTTCTTATACAAAAATTATATACAATAACTAGAGTGCTAATTAAGGTAAGAGAGAGTTCGTGTCAACCTGAAATAAAATAGTTCATACAATTCATATGTATGAAAAAAAATGTCATACTATCGTAAACATGCTATCTAATTTTTGTTTTTATGAATGATATAATTTTTTTGGAAACAACTCCATTTAAGACAATTTTGATCATTAAGAATAATGTTTATTCGTATGATGTCAGTATATGAAAACGTGTGTGCATGATACGAAAGGATGAAGTGTACAATTTGGACAAGTGATTTGATAAAGATATTTATTCAGTTAATTTAAATTACTTCAACAATATCTCTTACAGGTGTAAGCAAATTTTATCCGGATATAATTACACAAATATTTATGTTATAAGTAATTTTTCAATCTTCTGATTCAAACATCAAATATTTCTAGTACTGTATATAATTATATACATGTATTTTTTCTATTCTTTCTTTTTATTTACAAATATTTCAAAACTATTGTTCAAAATTAAAGAAAACATTTTATCAAACTTTTATGTATATTTTGTGTGAGAGAGATACTCCACCGTTTTACTTCATATTATTTTAATATAGTTAAATGGTTGTTTTAGGTGTAAAAATATATAACTTTTTTTAAAAAATCATATATAAAATTAACATTCTAATTCAATTTAGAAAAATATTTCTTACATATTTTCTAATATGTATATCTTTTTATATAAAATTTATGTTAGGTATAATTATAAATTTTGAGATATTAATTAAGTTGGCACCTCAAAACTCAACATGTTATTTTAATATATATTTTTTCACTCTGTTTAAAAATTATTAAAAAATATTGTTTTACAAACTAATTTTATAAGATTAAATTAAACTTAAAATTAATATTTTTTTTATATAATATTATAATCATTTATAATTTATCTTAACGAAATTTAATAAATTTATTATAAAATTTACTACTAAACAGCTATCATATCGTTATAAATATCTAGTCTTTAAGTTAGTCTTATCTGAATAAAGATAAATATAACAAATAGAATATAATTTTTATTGTTGAATAAAAAAATAGAGTATATATAATTTTTTTGATTATATTCTTGGAAGAAGTAACAAGAAAAGGATAAAATAAAAGTTAGTATACACATACAATGTTGTTGATGTTATCTTACTTACATGATCGACTAAGTATGATAGTTGTGTCAAATTGAGGCAGTCCAAAACTAATAATCTACAGATGAGGAAAGAAATATTATTATTCTTCTACTGAAGAGCTAGATGTGATGATCCTTAAGCTTGAATATTTAAAATTGTCTGTCTTCTGGTTCTAATAATGTTATTTATAACCAATTATTTATTGGACTTGTAATTTTGTATAAGAATTAATTAAGGTCTATTACCTCATTTAAACGCATATGAAATTTATTTATTTATTAGACTTTCTTAATATATATATATATATATATATATATATATTTGATTATGTATTTATCTTTTTCTTAATTATGTATAAAATCCTTCTATAATTACATGAGATGAATATCGTTTGTTTTTATTCACTGATATTCGTATTTTAATATATTTTATTAGCATTGAAAGACAGTATTTGGTTAAGTTAAGTTGACATCCTTTTCATGACTAGAATTTATTACTGTACATATAATTACACAATCTTTACACCCAAGAGATGTGAAACGAAAATGGGTTGTAAAGAAATTCTGTAAAACCTAGAATTAATTAATAAAAATATCATGAATACATGTTACATTTTTTTTGGTTATGCAACGGATAGAGAAGAGAAAAGACGTAGAGTATGAAGATAGCTATATGAACAAAAATTTCGTATAAACCAATGGCATACATGAAGTGCAATGGACTGCATATTTTTTGGTAGATTTTTCTTCTCACTTTGGATAAGTAGATGAATAATTATATATGTACATAAACCCAGCAGCTGAGGCACGTGGCGGGCACCAACCCTTCATTGCACATGCATGCATATTACTGAGATTACGTTATGAGAATCCCACTATAAATAGATGCAAAGGGTTTTGCTCTAATCATCTTATACAGTGTAATTGATTTGCTTGGTTATATAATTTAGGTCATCAAGCTTGTGCAACCAAATGGCACTTTTGGAGGAAATCCGAGAGAAACAAAGAGCTCGTGGCCCAGCCACCATACTGGCCATTGGCACCGCAACTCCATCCCACTGCATTTATCAATCTGACTTCACTGATTATTACTTTCGAGTCACCAAGAGCGATCACATGCCCCAACTCAAGGCCAAGTTAAAGCGCATATGTAAGATCAACGTTATTCTCTACAAATTCATGCACCATCTCATTTTGATAATGATATCATGTCACTGTGTTTGCATGTTCAACTTTTGCCTTTTTTTTTTTTTTTTATATTATGGATCCTTTCATGCATCACATGTATAAACCCACGGTTTCATGCAGACGTGAAGAAGTCAAAAAAGTGTATGTATGCATACAAAATTGGATTCGCCCATCTCAATGAAAAATATTAGAAAAAATAAGGAATGATTCTAAGGGTTAAAATACGTTGTGCTGTGCAATATTTTTTTTATGTATTTATGATTTTTTTTTATGAAAATAGCTAATTTGTTTAAAGAAATCATTCGACGATGGGAAGATTTCGTAACCTTTTAATTTAAGTAGAAAAAAGATAAAACAAAAGTTGTGACATCAAGATATTATTTCATTAGTTGATATTTGTTGCTATTGGTTGAAATTTTTTGCTTCCTCGTAAAGTTGATAGGATGTTCATTTTATTTTCTTTGATGTATAAGCACGATTTTAATTAAAAATATGTCATGTAAACACTAATTTCCTATTTTTGTAAATAAAAAAAATCATATAAAAAAAAATACATCACAATAATATTAAACCGAGTTTAATATGATTACTCAAACAATAAAGAACAATTAAATGTGACTTATAATATGTTATTTTATTATTTAGTATTTAATAAAATAAAAACCTACAAAATTTGAACGATTATTGGATTTTTTTGTAGGGTCACTGTCTTTCTTTTCCTTTTTTAGATATATCTTCATAAAAAGATAGATAAATATCAACTAAAACGCAAATATCTATTAAAATATTTTTCTTTACTGGTTTTTATTTCATTAAGTATTAAATAACAAAAATGGTACATCATAAGTTATATATCATTGTATGGTTTTGTGGTGTTTTTTTACTATTTTGAAGTATCCATGACTATATCACATGGATATTTTACTCTCTTTATATTGGGATGTCCAGAACTCTTTTTTAACAAAAATCAACATAAAGAATGTTAATTATTTTTGACAACATGCCATTTCCCAATTAAGGGAAACATGTATTTTTTCCAAATATAAGGATTTATATAATAAAATTCACTTGAATTTGATTTAAAAACGAGATATGAAGGAGGCTTTTTGTGTGAATAACAGGTGAGAAGTCGATGATAGAGAAACGGTACATACACCTGACTGAAAAAATGCTGAAAGAAAACCCTAACATAAGCACTTACGAGGAACCATCCCTGAATGCACGCCAAGATATATTAGTTGAGGAGGTTCCTAAGCTTGGTGAGAAGGCAGCATCTAAAGCCTTAAAGGAATGGGGCAGAAAAAGATCAGACATCACTCATCTCATATTCTGCTCCACCTCAGGTGTAGACATGCCAGGTGCTGATTACCAACTTGTGAGGCTCTTAGGCCTTAAACCATCCACCAAAAGGTTCATGTTATACCACCAAGGTTGTTTTGCTGGTGGCACCGTGCTTCGTCTCGCTAAAGACCTAGCTGAGAATAATGTCGGAGCACGTGTTCTGGTGGTATGTTCTGAGATCACAGTGGTCACCTTTCGTGGACCCTGTGAAACACACTTGGACTCCTTGGTGGGACAAGCACTCTTTGGAGATGGAGCTTCATCCGTGGTCGTTGGATCTGATCCTGACACGTCCATCGAACGACCACTGTTCCACCTTGTCTCAGCATCGGAGACAATTCTACCCCACTCCGAGGGGGCAATCGAAGGACACTTGCGTGAGGTGGGGCTAACCTTCCATCTCAAGGACAACGTTCCTCAGTTGATTGGAGAGAACATAGAGCAAAGCCTTGAAGAAGCCTTCCACCCACTTGGGATCGGTGACTGGAACTCCTTGTTTTGGGTTGCTCACCCTGGTGGCCCTGCAATCTTGAAGCAGATAGAAGCAACGCTAGGGTTGAACCCTGAGAAACTGAGAGCAACTAAACAAGTTCTGAAAGAGTATGGAAACATGTCGAGTGCATGTGTGCTGTTCATACTGGATGAGATGAGAAGGTGGTCCTTGGAGAAAGGGAAATCTAGTACTGGTGAAGGACTAAAGTGGGGTGTCTTATATGGTTTTGGCCCTGGCTTGACCATGGAGACCATTGTCTTGCATAGCGCCGCCATGGATCCAAACATCTAGAACCTATCATTGTGTGTGGATATGTACACTTATACACCAACTATCAAGAATAAAATAAAATCACGTCGACGTGTACAACATGTACAACTTACTTTACCTAAGTTTTTCATTATTATCTAGGTTTTGATAAACTACCCCTTTTGTGATATAATAAAGAAGCTTGATATTTGAATCTAGTTAAGTTGTTTTTCTAAATTATTCTCCCATACCCAATATTTCTTTCTTTTACACTACTAAAAATAGTATTTTGTATCGAATTTCTACACCAAAGTTTTTTTGATAACTGAGATAGAGATTAACGTGGCGAAACTTTCTAGATTATGTAAATATTTATATATCAGTTATACTTTTAACCAATCTGCAATAATTTCTAATATTGAAGCTTTGACTGATGTATAAGAGAATTATTACATTTGTTCAACCTTCTACTGTGCATAAAAGTTTAACAGAAAATTGCATCCTTTCTATTCCAGAACGTTCATATCCCAAACATTAATGTTTCACTAAATCGTTCGCTTCTGTGTAACTTCCACACTGTTATCTTTTCTGCTCCACCCTTTCACTTCTCTTCCGATGAACACTACAACTTCTCTTCATAAACCTCCTCCACACTCAATGCTTGCTCTTCCTTGAAACCTTCGACGATTTCCTCACTCTCTTTCGCTTAAATTCGTATTTTCATGGTGAATCTTTCACTTTAACCATTCTAAGTCCATATCAGACACTTGAACACCTGAAAGAGACAATCTTTCATGCTCAGATGGAAGCAAAAGGACGACTTATCAGTCCCACTTTAGTTCTCATCCTCGCCCCAATACACTAATGTCGTCATCGTGATGTTGATGAATGATGGCACGTCAATCCACTCACAAACTGAAGGGGTTCTTCTTCATCTTCTTTTTGGGGTATTTGCTTTATTGGGTATGAAATTTCTCCTTAGACTCGAATTGTGTGTTACTCTTTCATGTTATATTCCTCAAGTTTGTTTTAAAGATTCTTTGGCCATCAATTATTTAAATTGCATAAAGAATGGGAGAAAGGATTCATCATGTTGAGCGAAAATAACAGAGAAACGAAAATAAATTTATACAAAGGAAATCAGCAACTGCGTAAAACAGAAACTGCTAACAGACTAACAAACAAGCACAAAATGGTTAAGAGTTCTACTAATCATGAGAACCAATCAAGCCCCTCCTGAATCAGTTAAAAAGAGAATGATGATCCATTTCCTTTTTTATCTAATTAATCTTATTTTTAGAATTGGCTTCTTGATGGGTGAGTGAGTGTATATGAGCATTAACTCTATCGATCTCTATTCTCCAGTGTTCAGTTTTATTCAGGTTCTAGCAATTTTCAACTCCTTTTTTATTTTTCTTGTACGTTTCCTCAATTTTGCTTCCTTTGTATTTGAGAATATATGTGTCAAATATATGTATCTTTCTCGACCTAGATTTATTGTGATGTATATTTATGAATTATGTTTTGTACAGTATGTTAACACTTTCTTAACTTTTTTAGAAGCTTTTAGGAAAATTATTTGAAGGATGTACGATCGTAGGTAAGAAAAGTTGACTTAAATCATTAAGTTAGCGAATAAAAAGACATAATAAAAAAAAATATTTAGATTTTTTTTCTTGCTGTTGAATTGAACTGCATATTATTTTATTAGAAAGATATCATTAAAAGAAAGTTGTCATTAGTGTAAAAGCAGAAAATAACATTGTAAATACCGCATCACTTATTATAAAATTGTCATTAAAAAAGTGAAACAACTACATTTTTGTAAATAAGTGTCAACATCTAAAATTAGTATAATATATGAGATATATTTACTATTAGGTGTCAAGTGCCTCTTTTCGCATTGCACTGTTCTTTTATCTTACACTGCTTATTCTTTAATGCATAGTTGTTCTTGCTGTTCTTTGATGTTGTCACCACCACGTAAGGCTGCTGCCACCATGCTACATGTCCATGCCAAAGTCATCCCTCCAGGTTAGCTATGTAATGTTATTTTATAAAAAATATAGGTTTCGTAAGTGATAGTAAATTTTATTATTTAATGGTTAGTATTGAATTTGTTTGTTATAGATTTTTATACTCCTATTTATGATATATTAAATATATTGTCCGATTCTTAATAAATTGAATTATTTAGTTTTTGAACCGACATTTTTTGGAAGTTGGTAGGTCGGTTGCATTTTGTTATAATTTTTAGATGTATATTGTTAGAAAATTTTCTCTTTTTTATATTTTATTCAGAATTATATGGTCTTTTTAAATAGAAATATCACAATATCATAAGCATTTTAAGAAACCAATAAATTTATCCTCTAAAAAAACTGAAAAATAAAGATAACTAACATATATAAAAGACTGGAATTCGCAATATAGAACATAGAATACACCATGGCTGCTTTCTAATAATTTGGTTACTAATAATTGATTCAGTTTATCAATTCAATAAATTATTATTCTAACAATTCCTCTCTTAAATTGACTAATTTAAATCCTTGATACTGGAGATCACTCAACTTCAAGAATAAGTAGTTTGTTAAGGTCTGGATGAATATGTTAGTGACTATTTTCATCATTGCAATGAATTAAAGTAATTTTTTTTTCTTTGTAAATATCTCTTAACTAATAAAATTTCACATCAATATTTTTCTTCTATAAAAGACTTAATTTTTTTTTATAATTTGATTTTAATTTATTATTGGAGATCCCAAATCGATTAGAAATAAGACATTTCAATAATATATAAGTGGGTGCAAATTTCATCTTACAAGTCGATTTCATAATATTTAGTTAGGTTTAAAGTCCACTTTTCAAGATGGTATCAGAGTCATTTCAAAGTTGGGTCAATCGGGCCATCTGCGATCGGGTCATCCTTAAATATGTAGTCTTATGCACGAGTTGAATAATCTTGGTACAATCTTGGTACGAGGGGGATGTGAGGGGGTGAGTTGGAGATTCTAAATCGACTAGAGATAAAACCTTTCAATAAGTGAGTGCAAACCTCACCTTACAAGCCGATTTTGTAAGGTTGTGTTAGGCTTAAAATCCACTTCTTAAGAGTTATTGTCATAAAAAATTATAATATCCTTTATTTTCTTAAATTTTAGGTCTTCAAGAATTTTCCTCAATTATATGGTTGGACAAATACAAGATATAGGTGCAACAAACTCAGCTTTACCATTGGATAAAGTAACAATTAGTTGTTTTGTAAAAGACCGTGAAATAGTGCATGTTCCAAGCATAAAGACAAAATTAGATGTGTTTTTTCTAACATCCAAATAACTTGCAAAATCATTGTTTGTAAATCTAATCAAAGCACATGTTTCGCCTTTCTTATAAAATACCTGAAGTTATGAGTTCCTTATAAATAGGGAAGAATTCTTTTTGACAATAACCTCGTATACATGATGTCTGGCCTAGTTGCAATAAGATACGTTAGGATGCCAACTATTTTTCTTGAAATATGTGTTATCAACCTTTTTTTCTATCATAATTTTTATGTAGCTTTGTGTCACATTCAACTAAGTTGTAATCCCTCATTTGAAACCTGTTTAATATTTTCCCTTCTGAGATAGTAAAATCTCATATTCTAATTGAATGACTTTTATACCTAAAAAATAATGCATCAAACCTATATATCAAACATTTCAAATTCATAAATTCATTCATCATGGACATTTTGAATTCGTGAAACTTGGTGATATAATTTTCAAATCATCAACATATAATCATACTATCAACATTTTTCCTTTGTCTTCGAGTTTCTTTCTCTTCTCATCTGGAATATGGGTATACCCAACCCGCAAAAATTTTGAAATGATCTACGGTCGATCTCCTTTCACTCCAAGCCTCCTTAAGTGTCATGTTTTGAACAGCAAAAGATGGGCTTCCTTTTAGAATATGAACACTACAATTTACAACTTTAGGTCAAAACACCTTTGGAACTCACCCTTGTGTTAGCAAACTTCTGACTATGTTAAGAATTATACTATTTTACCTCTCGTTATAAACTTTTTCTTGATGTCATGCTCTTCACGATTTGTTCATAGAGTTTTAGTGATCTTTCCTACTCTTTTTTTTTTCAACTGAAAGTTTTAAATGCACCAAAGGCTTATGACTTCTACTTTTAACTCTTGCTTTGAAAGTTTTAAATTCAGCAAAGACTTCTAACTTCTCCTTCCAACTCTTGTTTTAAAAGTTTTTAATGCACCAAAGGCTTATGTCTTCCCTTGTAAAAGATACACCATATTTTTAGAATAATCGCCAATGAAAATAATTAAATACAAATGTTCCAAAAAAATGTCAAATTATATTGAGATGGTTTATGATAAACCACATGTGTTTTTATTTAAAATTTATCAATATTTATTAATGTTTGTGTAAATTTTATAGTTTATTTTCTATTATATATATGATTTTTTCTTTTAGAACACACGATGTTATTGTTATAATTTATGAAAAACTTATATTTGTATGGGTTTATAATTTGTATAAATAACACGAGTAATTTTAAATTTGGAATGTCACACTTTCTTTTCAAATAGACATCCAAGTTATTTACGTACAATTTACTTTAGTACTTACTGAAATAAAATAAAAAATAGATAAACTTTGAAGTACGGTTTAATTTCAAGGATTTCAAAGTAACTTTTTAAATACAAAACGTTGTAATTTCAACTTATATAGGGCTGAGTTAATGCTTAAATTTTTGAAATACTGAATATATTATATTTTCAATCATGTAAAACCGATTACATGAATTTATTATTTTAAAATAGAATTTATTTTAACTACTAAAAATACAATAAAAGATAATATGGTAATAGTAAAGCTATAGATGTCTGAAAAGTAATACAATGTATTGAGATTTTACCGACTAGTACGCTTTCATTTAGGATTGTGGGGCTAGTTTTGGTATTTCACTCTCTAGTGCTTTCCTTATGTGCTTAACGAATGTCATTTACGTGGGTGCTGGTTTTTTCTCCTTAGTTCTTTATTTTAGTAGAATTTAATATTTTTAAAATTAAAACCCGAAGCACGATTTTAGTTTGGATGTAAATATTAATCCCTGCTGAAATGACATCCATATTGAATTATTCAATTCTAAACAATGGAGGAAAAACCATTCATTCCTTCCATTTTCAAAATAACAGAAATTGATTATGCAACCTAGGAAACCATGTTCATAAGTAGTATCTGACCTATTCTCTTACAATACAGCATTTTCAGATTATGCCTTCAGCTCTTTAGCCTCTATAGTCATGTCTTTCCATGTCAGGTATCAAAAAAGTCAGGAGATCTTAATAGTTTTACAGCCTACAAAATATCAGTCATCAAAAAATACAGCAAATGTAAGATACGGGGTATTATTAGTCAACATAATACTGGAAGGTTAACAAAGTTAAACAATAACTCGAAGGTTAACAAAGTCCTCCACAAAATTCATGTTGTCTGCGACTCAATTTGGATTGCAGCCTCTTTCTCCTCAAATCAGAGTATTGGCTGCGGTTAAAAGCATGTCCATTGCACCACCTCTTTCCAATTCTCTTGCTCGTTTATTTCTGTGTTTCTTTTCAAGTTTAGCATTTGGCTTAGCAGCATCTTTCCCTTTTCTGCTTGGCTCGTTACATTCATATGCCCTTTTAGCATTGTGAATTGCTTGTATCCCAGCATCACAGAGTCTGCAGAACCATTTCCCGCTTGGAATAGAAGCCTGTGGAGGTGTCAAGCAATAGATGTGATATCCACGTTCACACCCATCACAGATAACAATCTGATCATCATCTCGATCAATTAAGCAAACACAGCATAAACAAGAAGGGCAGTACCAACAGTGACCATATGACTTTAACTGCTTCTTTGTTAAACACCTTACATGGTAGTACTTGTTGGAGCAAAACTTATGGCCACATATTTTTATCTTTTTTATCTTTTTACCATCCGCTTCAGTTCTGCAAATTTTGCAAATGGGTGTTGTTTTCTCACCTACAGAAACTTTAATCCCATCAGAGGTGTGATTTGCATTTTCTTCAAATGCATTTTTTGTTTCCTTGATTGGAGGAAAGTTTTCATCACCATCTATGTCATTTGGTTCATCATTTAACCTTTCACATAGTACACAATTCTCATGTGGAGATCCAATCCCATTAGCAGTACACTTGGCACAATACCAGCTTTTGTGGGGTATTATTTCTTTCACAGCCGGCTCAATACAGGACACATGGTATATCTCCTCACATGAATCACAAACCAAACAGTCTTTGCCATCTGCCTTCTCTCCACAACGGCTGCAACTTCCGATTTTGTACATAGCACACTCTTGCGTCTGTTCTGGCTTCTTGTGAGAACCAAATTCTCGGTTGTAGGACTGTTTGAAATAACAAAATTAAAACAATTTTCAAGGCCATTTTAATAAATATTTCAAGAAAAAGCTCCAATAGTACCAAATAAAATTAGTATCGACATATGGCAAGGATTTTCAAGGTTAACATTCCAAACATTCATAGCAAAAGTTTAAAAAATCTAGCATGTTTACAGACAGGACTTTCAGCAGAAAAATATTACATAACACCAAACAAGTCCCGCTTCCTGTCTTATTTTAGCAAATCCTTAAACGCCATAGGAAACAGTAAATGCATTATGCGTGTCTCTCATTCAAAGATCAGAGAATTTAATGGTTAAAAAAAATATTTTCTAATATGTAGGGTTTAATTTTTATTTTTTTTTGTAACAGATACTATAATCACGGTTGCAATCCATTGTCCCCGATAATAATATATACATTTGAAATCAAATAGATACAATCAAAGTTGTTAGCACCACTTACCATCAGTGTACCGTTATCTTAAATTTCAAGTGTTCTATCCCATTATGAATCTTAGAAAACTTTGAAAAATAAAGCTTAACTAGACCATGATAGCCAGCCAGGCCTTGAGAGCAGCAGGCCCAATTGGTTGAAAGCTTATGTTTAGTAGAATCAATGGGATCGTTAGGTCTTCTATCCTGCATTGGATTGGACACTAATAAAATTACCCTAATTTAGCCTGTTCAAAAAAGGAGAGAAGGAACCAAGGAGTAACTAGGTTACGCTAAAGCAGAAAGAAAGTAAGGAACAGTCTAAATTAGGATAATTTCATTTATGTCCAATCCAATAAAGATGACTTCTTTATACTAGAAGACATAACGGTCCTATTGATACCACCCTACACTTGTGCCAGATTCTACTCAATATAAGCTTTCAGCCAATTGAGCCTGTGAATGTTTCTTTTGGACCTGCTGCTCTCAAGGCCTGGCTGGCTATCAGACCATTTCACAAAATATTTAGTCAACTAACTACAATATTTTCAACATAATTATTGTCTGTTCACATATGGGGATATAACTTTCATAGTTCATACCATAACATTTTCCAAAAGATAAACATGCATATAACCAATAAATTTCTGGTCTATGGCCAGCAAAACAGACAAACAAAAGCTAATGAACAGAAACAGAGATTCCCCATTCCAAGAGTTACAGCTACAATGACAAAGCAAAAAGAGGAAAGATGTGATTTTGGTCTCTGCTGTTATGATGCTGATCATAGCTAAAATTAAGAATCAACTGCAAGTCTCTCCACCATGGCATGTGCAAACTTTCTTCTTAAACTTTTCTTTGATAATAATCCTTTTCAAAGTTTATACATTGATATACCTATCTGATTCCCAGACATCAAACGGTAAAACAAATTGCATTTACAGTATTACTTCATATTTTCTAAACATATCATCTCTCCAATAAATTGTATGTATCAAAACACAAACAAACTGTATCGTGCCATGCCATAACATAAAACACATTTTGAAAATAAATCTGAAAATCTGACAACTTCATGATAATCTAGAGAACATCAGATCAAAGTTTTAAAACTCTTACCGGCTGCTTCTCATTTTGAAATGTGCTTGGTGCTGAAACTCCTACCTAAAGGTAAAGAAAAATCAGGGTTTGTATAAAAGGACAGCAGATAGTTGCAACATACACAAGAAGAACAAAATAAAATCCAGAAGCAAAACAGATCATGAAACTTGAGATATTGACAGAAATTTTGTTACCAGCTCAGAGTAGGAAGTTGTTGACATGTTGGATAGGCTCTTGGCAAGAGCAGCAATCTCATTACCAGTGTCTTGAAGCTTTCTCCAAACCTAAATGCATAATTAATACAAAAATAACAACCAGAGACCAAAATGGTTAGTTTGTGCAATGGTTATACAATTTAATACACCAAACAAACCATAAACAAAATTATGGCAGAGTTCTGCAAGATATGACCACAGGCCACAGCTCAAATCAGTAGGAAGTTCAAATAACAAAAATATCAGAATGATATTTCAAAATATTAGCTAAAAATTAATAAATACAAATAGGACCAAGTTATCAGGAAGATTGCCAGGTTGTCATCAAATTCAGATTCAAATAACGAATTGCTGGGTCAATTTTTAATCGTGAATCATAATTTGTAATGAAATAATAACTTGAAATGTATCATATAGATTATATATAATATTCCATATAATAAATTCAAACTATAAACAGATAAAAACAACTTAACCATAAGTCTCAAAAAACAAAATTATTAGTTACATTTGAGTTAGTGAAACCTCCTCTGTTTCAGTTAAATGAACACGGAGCAATGTAATAACCAAATAAATTGCATACATTGAATGAGTGGATGACAAATATAGTGGGAATGTGGAATAATCAAATAAGATAAATTCAAAAGTGCTCATTGAATTCCTTTTCATGGAACAATTTAAGATTATATGACTTTGCAATTTCTTTAGGTGAGAATTGATGAAAGCAAGAAAAATATAATAATGAATTATTGAATCATGTGATTCATATTTCATGATACAAACTTGCACAGATTCATTCATCTATAATATAAGATACAAAATCATTAAGATTCTTCCTATGATACAAATTGATAGGTAGCTGACTCAAAAGATTCAAATCATGAATCCTAAGATTCTTATAATTGAGATAAATAACTACTAGATCCCAAATCATAACTATTAGTCGAAAAGGAAAAAGGTACATGACATGCACACATGAGCCCACCAAACCAACACAAAAGAAAAAGATCAAGAAACTCAAGAGTAAACACTTGAAAGCATTACAGCGTACAAATACAGGTACAAACCATAAAAAATAACATCATTTTGTCAACTATGCACGTGTACTTGCACAGTTGCACACAATCCTCCGCTGCCTCCTTTTTTATAATATATATACACACACAGAGATTATCATAAATAATCAATTTTCAAAATCTAAACCAAACAACCTGACACTACAAAGATTTTACAAATAAATTATTTGTTAAAATATGAAATTATTTTGCCCTTCTTTCAAGTTTAACTGAAACCAAGTTTACAGTCCAAAGAAAGGATCTGTTCACTGCAGAGTTAAGAGCCGATCAAACTCAAACATTTGATGGCTATAATCTTCATGGTTGAATTTCCGTTAATTAAAATATCTAGAAATAAGAGCAATATTACATTGATGTCAATATTGCGTAAACATTAGCTACAATACTTAGACCTCAACATCACGGTTCTAGGTAAACCAGATATTTGGCCATCTACAATTTTTAAATTGTACCGATCACCACATAAAAAGAGACTGCATAATTTACCTGTTGCATATCTGACAAGAAGAGTGCTGGTGATTGGTCATAAGCTTGCTCCTTCATCCTTAAGTTCATGATGGCAAAGTCAAATACACTTTCAGGCTTCATTCCCTGGAAATTTTGAAGTAGAGCCTTACACAATGAACGGAATTTTTCTGAGGTTAAGATATTACAGAGCACACGCTGACACATCTCAGTCACACCATGGTCAGGTAATTCACTGGAACATCTGTTACACATGACATCTGCATGTTGATTAGCTTCCTTCCCTGTTCTATGAGAAAGCCGCTCAGATTGTGAAGAGCATTCTTGACCATCTTTTTCAATTATAAAGGTTTCCTGCAGACAAAAATAAGAAGGGACATAAACCAAAACTGGCCAAATAATACTTTTGGATAAGTTGAGTAAGCAGGATACATATTGTTGCAACTGAAGAACCAACCATAACAGCAGTGGCATGATTATGTTTAGGATTAAGTGCTTCCCTAATGCACCCCTCCACGCCACCATTGCCATCACCTAATGACTGATATAAATGCTTTAGTACAATATTTCCCCACTGTCCTTGGGAACAATCATCTGAAGTATTGCCTAAAGCTAGATCACACGGTTTCTTCACATCCTGCAATAAAATAATAATACTCAAAATACAGTATTGAAGATATCACCAAGAAACAGTATCTCTTGTACTTCAGAACATTTATCCGCCAGGGTGAGAGTCGTCCCATGCTGTATTAACACTGAACTACAAAAAAAAAAAAAAAAAAAAATTTTATTTTTTGTTACCTACCCCAAAATTAAAATTTTAAACCTCCAAATAAAAAAATTATTTAAAACAAAACGGGTTTATTTTTTTTTTTATTTTTATTTAATTTTTTATAAAATTAA
>Ga0099825_1005727_pt1 | contig 15835 bp, 11 predicted proteins | sample SiratroredBW_FD_76838 | JGI IMG/M metagenome (GOLD analysis project Ga0099825, IMG submission 76838) | Root nodule microbial communities of legume samples collected from California, USA - Siratro red BW | ecosystem: Host-associated > Plants > Roots > Nodule | place: USA: California | collected...
TAATCAGAAGAGAACGGAATGATGGTGTCAAAATGAAATCAAAGTCTATCATAAAATAAATAAAAAAATGACATCCAAAGTCATTAGTCAAAAAGATCTGAATTACTTCATTATCACTGCATTTGTTAATCATTTACTAGATGAATACTGTACTAATGTGATTAAATGCTAATATTTTGTTTCAGTATTTTAAAATTTATTTTTTAGCACAATAATCATTAAAAATAAGTTCTTTTTCAAATGGATAGTTAATTTTTTTAAATGTTTCATAACAATTTATTTGAAATAATACTTGAGGATAGAAATGGTGCCATGAACCTAGTTTACAAGTCTTTACAACTTTTAAATTTCATAATGTCTTTGTCAGATTGGTATGATGCTATATTGTTTTCCTTTGACCTTTGGTTCTAGATTTGTAGCAAATTTTCTTCTATGGAGTTGTTTTGATGTGTAGGAAATTATTTTTAATCTTTGAAAGATGCATTATGTCATCATTCTTGTTTTTTTAAATACTTCATCAATTAAATAATTTAAGAACTCTGTATGAAGTGCTCACTACAGACAAAGGCATCAGTGGGACACTATACCATGTTTGGAATACTATACAAAATTATTAAAGTTAGACTAAAATAAATATAACAGACATGATTAGAAGTTACTGTCTAAGGAATCATATGGGCAAAGTATTTTTCTTTATGAACTAAGATGATAACAACAAGCACATCTTACAGAAATTGGTGTTTATAATGTTTTTTGCCATCTTATTCACTCCTTAGAAATGGATGTCCTTTTAGCTTTTGTCCAAGTTGAAAAAATCAACCTACCTTCAATTATTACCCCATGGCAAGCTTTCTTTAGACTTGCATACTTTTCTTATCTTTTTTCCAAATCCACTTCATATTCAACATCAAGAAACTTTTGTTAAAAATATGATCAATATAAGCAACAATTGTTCAATTTATTTTTAATCAAATTCTAGCACATACTTCAAATCAATCCCAAAGATTGACAATGATATTGTTCTCTTTCAAGGCCATAGACTTCATACTTAGTGAGAGTAACTTGAACTACACCTTTCCTATATTTCTTCCTTTCTTGGTAGAACTGTGACAGAAGTAGTGGGAATAAATATATTAATATGCAGAAGCAGGAATGAGCAAACGTGAAGTAAAGGTTGAGTTTTTCAGAAGTCTTTATATATAGTTGGCACTGGGTGGTGGATTTAGTGAAAATTAAGGAGAGAAAATGGGAAAGAGCAAGGTCCTTGTTGTGGGGGGAACTGGGTATGTGGGAAGGAGGATAGTGAAGGCAAGTCTAGAACAAGGGCATGAAACCTATGTTCTTCAACGTCCAGAATTGGGGTTAGATATTGACAAGTTGCAGATGCTGCTTTCATTCAAGAAGCAAGGTGCTCACCTTGTGGAGGCTTCTTTTTCTGATCACCAGAGCTTGGTGGATGCTGTGAAACTTGTGGATGTTGTGATTTGCACCATGTCTGGGGTTCATTTTCGCTCTCACAACTTGTTGCTGCAGCTCCAACTTATTGAGGCCATCAAAGTTGCAGGAAATGTCAAGGTATGTATTTTTTGTATATATGTGACACATATACAACTTTACATAACACCAAATTGTGTTTATCTCTTTTCATCTTGATTATGACATGAATATAAACAAAAAAAGTGTTGTTATGCAAACTGATGAGTGTGTAATTTTTTTGCTTTCTCATGGATCATGTTATAATAAACTCTTTCTATAATTAGACAAGAAGATTTAATAAGATCTATAATTTTGAATAAACTTTAAGGAATAAAAGAACATGTTAAAAAAGTGTTCAAGTCAATCTTACTGATAGAATCATAGAACGTTGAGGAACACAACCATTTTTAGATCAGTGTTTTGTAGCCTTCAAGCCTTAAAAGACAAAGACAAATCAACTATAAGATGTCAGCACCAGGTTTGGTGTGAATTGGCTTAGCAGAAAATGTTATAGAACCATGGGAAAAGGGCAATAAAAGGAGTAGGTCCGAAGAAATTGCACTGGTATGTGTTTTGAGTAATTGAGGCAAAGTGTAATTAGTGTATGCTAATTGGTGGTAATGAAAGGTGAGAAATCATTCAATGATGTGAGTTTTGCTCCTAACCGATATGACTAATTACTGTGCTGGTTTTGAAACAACAATCTTGGTCTGGCCCAGTTCATTATCAGATATAATGTGGCTGACAACCTTATAATGAGCATAAAAATAGCATGTAGATAGTTTGAAAATTTTATTTATTTTCGGCTCAAATTTTATAATTATAGTACATTTTTATTTTTACATATGAATAGAACCGGTGAATCATTTTTATAATCTTAATCACGGATATATAAAATTTTAGATAAGTTGAATAATATTTTTATTAATGACTATGTCCTGTGACAGTAAGAATTTTTTATTGATTATTACTTATAAGATGGTTATTGGATTTGAATCACACTTACGTAATCAATATAAATTTTGTTTGTTGTGTAGCGTTTTCTGCCTTCAGAATTTGGCATGGACCCTGCACTTATGGGACATGCACTTGAACCGGGAAGAGTGACATTCGATGAGAAAATGACTGTAAGGAAAGCAATTGAAGATGCTAACATCCCTTTCACTTACATCTCTGCTAACTGCTTTGCTGGCTACTTTGCTGGTAACCTCTCTCAAATGGGGACCCTCCTCCCTCCACGAGACAAGGTCATTGTCTATGGTGATGGCAATGTCAAAGGTACACCATATTTTAGTAATACTAAATCTATAATGCCTTTTATTTCTTTTCATTATTTATAAGTGTGCACACTCTTGCTGCAATAGTGTGTTAAACTTATTCATAGTTTAAGAAATTAGGACACATTCACATGTTGTCTAATGTTTTATACTAATGAATATCCATTCACAATGCAGTTGTTTTCATGGATGAAGATGATGTTGCAACATACACAATCAAGACAATTGATGATCCTCGAACATTCAACAAGACTGTATACCTGAGACCACCAGAAAACATTCTCACTCAAAGAGAGCTAATTGAGAAGTGGGAGAAGCTCACAGGGAAGCAACTAGAGAAGTCCAGCTTAAATGAACAGGATTTTCTTGCTTCCATGAAAGGTAAACAGTACACCCAGAAGAGAAAGTACTAAACTTTTCTAGTAATTCATTTATATCAACAAAAGATGACATTGGTCAATGTGGATTCCAGGTTTGGACTATGCAAGCCAAGTGGGAGTTGGGCACTTCTATCATATTTTCTATGAAGGGTGTTTGACAAATTTTGAAATAGGAGAAGGTGCAGAAGAAGCTTCAGCGCTCTATCCAGAGGTGAATTACACACGCATGGATGAATACCTTAAAGTGTATGCGTGATGAGATTATAGGCATGAAAAAGTATAAGTAAGACCATACAAAAAAATTGGAAGTTGTTGTAATAAAATTATTGAGGAGAGAGAACAATGATTTTACTTGCAAGAGATTCTAGTTTTTTCTGTTTAATGGTTTGTTATCATGTCTGCTGTAACTGAAATTTTATTTTTTCATCTGAATTCCCGAAGATGGAATAAAATAATGGTCACCTCGATTATTGCTGATGTTGCAATTGCAAGGCTTTGAGCTAGGGAGTGAAAAGAGAAAAACAAATGCAACCATTTTTAACTGAATAGCAAGGATTTTGAAAAGGGTCTGTGATTGATATTTTAGCATCAACATCAAGGATCTTAGGACTTTCACAAACGCAATAGGTTTCTGAAATATTAAGAATGGCACTGCAATTTAACACCTTGTTGAATAGTATATCTTTGGCTCATTATCCACCCTAACTTTGTGCCTGAAATTGAAAATGCGATGTTGAAACTGAATTACCCACAATTATATTATTAAGATGTCCCTTGGAAAACACCGAAAGAAAAGGTTAATGAACAGTATTGCATTGGTATGTTTGATGTGTCCCCAAAATTCCATTTGCTAAAGACATTCCAAGGAAACCCTTTAATCTCCCCAATGGCTTCTTAACTTGGTTGGTTGCTCCTATTATGTGTAACATAGAAAAGCACAAAACTTGGATAGCATTGCTTATTATGAGGTTATTTGAGAAAAAAAAATCAATTCAAGAGGAAAATAATACTAAAAGCACTTGGGAATTTGTATCAAAGTTTTGTCTTGTGGAAAATCGGTAATAAGGACTTAGCTCTAGAAAAGGAAGAGATAACAAGCTGTCCTGATATGCAACTTTAGTAGATAAAAGGGAGGGAGAAAATTATTGAGAATATCTAGGGAAAGGGGTATATATCATTCAATCTAATGTCTAACTTAACTTAAGATAATTCAAAAAAATTTACCCCCTGTATGAAATCATATTGACATCCATTTCAACCCCACCTGCAGATACAAGATCATTGCTACCCTTAATGTTTAAGTCAAACTGTATTGAACCTTCAATCTTGGGCTTTTGATCCCTATTTTGTTCTCTCCCTACTTCCTCATAACGGAAAGCTGAGCCATGGTTCTTATTATAAAAGTCAGTCACTTCTATTATGCTTTCTTTGCTATCTTTGTTCATATTTTCCATGAAATTTGACAAAGCGGAGTTGAATTCAGTCAACTGAGCTCTTGATGTTTCAAGACTTCCTGATCCATCCAAGGAAAGGGTTCTCTGAGCTTTCTCTAACACTGCTTGCAAATACTTCCCTTGAGCCTCTATTCTCATCTGCAGCTTCTTCTGTACCTATTGGCAAGAAAGAAGTTTAACACAAGTGAATCAAGATTTTCTACAGTTAAAAATTAGGAAATCACATCTTACAAAAATGGAATTTAGAACTATGCAAGTTAAAAATGAGAAATACCTCGAGCTGCTCTTCCAATCTCTTTTGAACTTCAATCTGATGCCTCAGTGCTTCTGCTATTGGGATTTCTCTATTTTAGTTAAGAAAATTAGTTAGGAAAAAGAGAAACCAAACAAGTGCAAGAAGTGAGCTGCATTTACACAACTTCAGTTTTTTTGTTTTTATGAAGTGCACAAAGCTAAAAGGGCTAATTAAGGGGACAAGAAATTTAGATCAGAATTTGGTTCATAGAAATTATAGTTATACATATAATCTAAAACATACCCCCCTTCATTATCACCTCTGTAACTGGTGTTAGGCCCTGAAGAACGATTACTAAAATTTACAAACGAACATCCTAAAAAGAAACAGAAACATGGAAAGAACATTATTACGTTATTATCAAACACTTCCAGATAAGTAAGTAGTTTCTTAAGGTAAATCGACTGATAACTATTCTAAATAATTTGTTAAAAAATTGCATAGTATACTCGGTGTTTGTCAAAACTTAAAACGGACTCACTGCTATTCTCTTTGCTCAGTTCCTCATTTTGTTTTCGAGCCTGCTGTCCAAGTCTGTACTTCTGCAAATTAACAAATACCAATGCCAAATTATGACTCCAAATGGTAATTCTTTGATGATGGTTAGCAGAAAACAAGAAAATGACATCATATAAAAAAAGATAAAGAGAAAAGCCGGCCCATGAGGGAGATTCTACTTCAAAATTTCCAAAATCTTGATTCATGAATTCCAAATATCATTCACATACAAATTTAGTATTTTCACTCCCTCGTTTATACCACTTTGTTTCCATCTTTCTACAAGATTTTTCTATGGAACTAATTAATTAATGGTAATATCAAATCAAAATAACTTATACTTTGTCTCTTCACTTCTCCTACTATTGTTTTTCCTTCAACATTTTGTAATATGCAAGTTAAATCTAATTACCTGTAAATGGCTCTTCAAATGATATAGTGTGAGACCTTTCAACCCCATTAACCTCAGAACAGACTTGGGAGTCGCCTCTGAACACAAAACAAACCATTTCAGATTAATGTCGTTTTCTGACAAGCAGAAACTTTCACCAGCACTAAACCACAAGATTATAAAATATTTAAAATCATAAGCATTGAGTAAACATTGGATCAGTCCACAGCGTACATTAGCCGTACAAGCAAAAAACTTGAAGGAAAGTGATTGGATATTTTCCATCACACCCTTTCATTCTCCCAATGAACCAATGATTTGTACCGCAAAAATGTACAGAGGAAGGACACACCAAATGCTACTCTAATTTCAGCCTACATCAGCATGCAGATTATACGAACAACCGTTTGCTAGACAATACATAATTCTGTGACCAACCAATTTCTTGATTTGGTGCCGCAAGTAATTGCAGTTTCTAAAAGCACACCTTTTTTCTACCCTTTCTGAACTCCAGTTTCAACAAAAACTTATCTCTCAAGTTAACTTTTCTGTGTCAACAACACCAACAAAGATAAAAGCTGAGAAAATACTTTCACGAATCATAATGCACATTTTTTAAATTCAATATACAAAACAGACAGAAGAATTTGTTTAGTAAAAACACTTTTCAACTCTCAAAATTGAAATCTAAACATGCAACACTATGATGAGAGAAAAAGAAAAACACCACACATACTATCGGGGCCACCAAGCTTTGTGACTGCATCCACAAAGCGATCATGAAGATCTGCTGTCCATCTTAGCCTTGGCTTCGGGTCTCGTGTCATAGTCATCACCACTCCATTATAACTTTCTCTTCCTCCACCCTCCATCACTCACTCCTTCTCCTTCAATTTTTCAACTTAAAAAGCAAATTCCAACAGTCCCACTTGCAGCTTTTGCTTTATACCTCTCAGCCAAACAGCGCCTTCATTCTATTATCCCAAAAGCGGAAAAGGAGAAAGGAAAAGGATTCAGCTTAGGCCACAAGAAGATATACCATATACCCTTTGCAACTAGTCACTGCGTTTTTGGTGATGGAAGAATATGTAATTCCACAACACACATAAGAAACAACCCCAAAGGAAAACACACTCTGATTGTTAGCAATCATAACATATTGGAACCAAACCACAAACACCAAACAAGTCAGAACAGAACATCATTGATTAGACACAAACAGAACACTAGTGCGGCTAAAAAAAAAAAAAAAAAAAGTGGCTCTATTATAGCGTAAGAAGCAACACTAGTAATAACAAAAGCATTAAATACGGCGGTTGATGGACTTTTATAATGCTCTTTTGTAACAGTAATTCAATTATTTTGCTTCTAGTAATAAATATTTAACTGCCACTATATTATAGATGCATGAATGCATCGTTTTGGTGCAACGCATTATGTATGTATATGACATGATACGATATTATATTATTATCTTTATTATTATTATTAATTGATAATGTGAGTATTATTATGAGGTTGTAGAAATTAGCAGCTACAATTTAGTTATAGGAACATGTTAGAGGAAATCTCGGCGACGAATCCGAAGTAACGTCGTGGATACTACGTTATTTAATCGGGGAGATGAAAGAGTAAGGTGGTTTCGTTTGCGCGCATTGTGGCCGTTGGATGAGAATAACCGGAGAGGGTAAGCGATCGGACGGACGAAAATGCGGGATGGGAGACACGTGGATGCCAGCATGGAAGATTCGGAGGGCAGAGAAATTGTAGAAAAATGAATGATGAAAGTTAAAGGGTCACATCACATGGATTGGATTGGAGGGAGAGGGAAGTGGGGCCCACAAAACGAACACGTTTCGGTTTGTCCGTTAGGGATGGTGACGGAAGAATATTCCCTCTCCGGCGGAGGAATGGAGGTGGGAGATACATGCACTGTCTAAGAACACATTTTCTTTTTCTAAAAAAAATATTTAGGAAAATCTACCCATGCACAATTCACCCCATTTTGAAAAGAGAAATTTCAATTCTCTTTTGCATTTAACATGTTTTGTAAATAAAATAAAACGTGGGTGGGATTAGAAAATTGACTTTTTTATTTTATTTTTGTCCAAAATTTGTAACAAAAGAACAAAACAATGTTCGATTCTGTTCTGTTCTTTCCAGAATACTGTTATTTAGGTAGAGAATTTGTATAATGTGGTCCAATAATATAGAACTTGTTCCAAACATTACATATATCCAAATTGTCAGTAAAACAAAGGTTTAGGAACTACTACATAATTTTAGGATGTTTTTCTGTTCCAACGCTCTTATTCAGCAAAAGGAAAGTACACAATTATAGATATTGATTTCAAAATTAACAATTTTAATTATAAAAAAAAATATATGAAAGTGTTTGAATTATAGACTCGTTAATTTTAATCTTTAAGTGTAAGAGAGGTAACTTAGGTGAGAAAGAAATTTTGAGCACTATAATAGAGTGTCCAACTATGTAAGATAGAAAAATTCTTGGTTGAAGGAATGTTTAGTCCGTGAAGAGGTGATAATCTTCCAGATCTCACACACAGAGTTCTTCTGTCTTTTTTTACTCCCTTTTTATCGTCTTCTCCTCATTTTTTATTGCCAGGATTTTATTACTTTTGTTTCTTTCTGGGTCCATCTTAATTAACTTCACACACCACAAATATCTCTTACACTGTTTTATCCACCAATCACGATTAACCCTTCTCCTGAAAACAAGAACTTTGAACAAATCAAATTCAAAACAAAACTCTCAAAAGATTTTTACAAAATGAAAAGCTTTTAACTTTTACTTTATTCCTTTATTTCAAATTTGAATGCACTATGCTACTTCTAAACTTATTACAATCTTATAGAATGCTTAATGACTTGAAATATTAACTTTTCAAGGAAATTTAATTTTTTTTTTAAAGTCTAGAAACAATACTATGATTTTGTAGAAAATGACAAATGATGTGGTGAATTACATTAAGAGCCGGCAATGTTATAAATATAGTATGATGGAACATGACAAGTTGGCACTTGTTATGGCAATCCAATCTACTATGGATCACATGTTCGGTTGGGCTACACTACAATGTCATGATGGTGGGAGAAATGTTCAAAATCGCATGCCCACACCATGGCTTGTTTCTTCCAAGGTTGACACATTCACTTTTTTAATCATATCTACCCTTTTCTAAAAGCAACTTCTCTTTTGAATACAAGTTTTTTTCTAAATAGGAGGTTCTTCTTCTACAATTCAAAAGCCAAGCTTGTGATCAATGCATTCATATAACAAAGTTATACATATAGTTAGTATTATATTAAAAAGAAACTATGCTAAGAAATTGTCAAAAGAAGTGTGCATCCTAATCCTTTTGAGTAAAGGAATATATACCTACCTACCAGTTTTCAAATGCAAGTTATAAGAGACAAATAAAGGAATTAAGTATTTGATGCTCTAATTTGTTCTTTTTCTTTGAATGAATACGTTTAAAGAAGCTGGCATTGCCACTCAAATCCACACACCCAGTTTCACATATTTTAATTTAGACATTTTAATTTAGACAAAGTTAGAATACGATAGGTGTAATAATTTATTAAAATAAACTCTGATATTATATTAAAAAGTATGACTTTAAATTTAACTCAATTTTATCAAATTAGTTTAAAAATAAGATTTGTATTTATTTTATAATCTATTAAAAAATCTCATTTTTAAGTGATTTAGAATCTCTAACCTAAATGATCAAAATTCTTAACAAAGTCTTGACATGCATGTTTAATAAACTCAGCTTTGATAAAAAAATAGCTTAAATTCTGAAACAAATGATACAAATTAGACATGGCTTGCTGCCAATATCTTGCAGATGAATATTCAGAAGGTGATTAATAATATGAGCACGAGCGAAGGTCCTAGCTGATAGATAGTTTGATGCAATATCTATTAGTCACTATTCAACATTTCTGGAGCAGCAATCTTTTGTGGACTCTTCACCACATCAAAGACATTAACACGTATGAAAAATGAAATCCAGAATGCATGCATCAAGAAAATGATCAAAAGTTCTTTGCGTTTCATTTTTAATCAGCTTAATTAATCCCTAGGAAAACTATCAACATGCCACTGACACACCCTCTTACAATATCTCAACAAATCACCCGTCAACTCATGATAAGAGATGCAACTTTATATGATTATGCATGCCCTCATATTTCTGTGCACGCGCGTTTCAAAGTTTGGATAAAAGCAACTATCATTATCTGTTAATACACATGTATATCACACACTATAGTTTTGTTTATTTTGTATTCTTAATCCTTCCATGATCAAACATGTTGGTTGAATTAGTATTTCAAATAATTAGATGCTTATTAAGCCTGCATTTAACCTCAAGTAATGACAGTATGACAGGCCAGACAAAATTTTTGAGAGATGAAATTATGAGGGAGTGGCCACTAATGCACTTTCCAACTACTAAGATTGAACAGCAAAGAATGGTTATTAAGAGTGAACCGAACATGATGTTGCGTATTCACCAACATAGAGCCCACAAAAGGACCCTTGGCACTCAATTTATCTTTCATAGTTGATTGATACTGAAAACACGCTGGTTGAGAACATGATTATGGAAAGAGGAAAGAAGAATTAGTAGCATGAATTTCAAACTGTGACTAGATTGCTTAGTTGGAGAAGGTTAGTACTCTGGCTGGTACGGTTATATTATATATACCCTCAGAAAACTTAACTATTCAAAACTGGTTTCAAAGTCAAGCATTTGAAATCATTGTGGCAGAGCTTGATAAGAAGAAAAAAATGAAAGAAAATAAGTGGAAAATGGTTGCTTTAAGGCTAAGTTTGGTATAGATGAAAGTGAGGGAAAGGGGGAGGTAAGAAAATGAAAATGAGTGAGTAGGAACTGTTTGGAATGGATGAAATAAAGGAAAAGTTGTAAGAAAAAGACGTGGGGCCTGCATTTTTAATTTGATGTGCTCAGTTCTACACAAAAGCTCCCATTTTAGATTCCACAATTGCATCTTTGAGTATCCTCATTTTTTTCTTTTTTATTTAACTTATGATAATATTAATTACTTGTTTATAATTTTTACTGACTTTTAATTAGTAAATATACGCATATTCATTCTGATGTAGAAATAAAAAATTTATAAATAATTTATTAAAATTAAGAAAATATATTATAACTTCTTTTGAAAAAAAAAATCCTAATGTGCATTTGTCATAAAATAAAAAAAAAAACTATTTTTAAAATTTTAAAAATTGAGAATAAAAATAAAAAATTATTAAAATGTATTTGCATATTACAAGAAAAATTTAAAAATAACATAAAAAATCTATATAAATTAAAATAAGGCCTCGTAATAACATTTTTTATGGGAGATTATGTAACTAACTTGTTGTCTCTTTCTTATCTTTTTTATCACGTTTTCATTTTTATATTAGTATTTTGTATTAATATAGATAAATTAATTAATAATAAATTTAAATTTAATGAAAATACTAATAAAATAGTAGTATTACAAGTATTAATTATAAATATCAGTAATAATAATTTTAATATTAAAATAGTAATATTTTTTAAAATTAAGTAATCTTAAAAAATTGTTTTTACATTATTTCTCACCAATCAAATAATATTCATTTCTACTTTATTTATCATTTATTTTTAGTTTTTTTCTGTTATTTATTTTCTCTTTGCCAAACGAAACATAAGAAAAATAAAAATAAAATTAGCAGTTAAGCGAATGAAAATTGTGAAAAAAATAGTGAAAATAATCAACGGTTACACACATCTTGTTTGTCTCATTTCATCTTTACTGTTTACATACATATTCTTATTTTTTTATTTATTTTTCTACTCTCACATCTATTTATTTTTACCAAAGAACGAGAGAAAATAAAAGATTGCACAAATTCAAGCACGGCTTATTTATATTTTTAATTTCTTAAATTTGAATTAAATTTATTTTTTATTTCTCAAAATGAAAAAAAAAGAGTTGGAAATTAATTGGTTTTTAAACCTAAAATTTAAAATAATTAAAATGATTCTTTTGTTTTCAAATTAAAAAGTTATAAATGAATTTACTTCAGATTTTAATTCCTAAAGTAAAAGTATAATTTAGTATTTATATACTTAGCTACATAGAGATTTTATGCCTTAGCACACTAACAAGTATAAATAGATACCCTTGAACACGGTAACATGTGGTACCCAATTAAAGTTCTTAAAAAATTTACCATCGTGGTTGAAAGTTGGATATAACTCTTATTATTGTAAAGAATTAAGAACTTTGTAATACTGCACTAGTATAAATGTTTTTATTGTTTTTATATAAAAAAATGGTGAAATCACTCTATTCTAAATATTAATTTATTTACATTCAAAGACAAAAGCTCTCATCTATTTTTTATGTCAACTGTTAGGTGTTCAAGTATGAGTTTAAGTTCTACATTAGGTAGGAATGAGAAAGTTGACCAACATATAAGAAAGAAGACCCATAGACCTAAAGCCTTAAGATTTTGGATTGGAGGTGACGTCATTCCCTTGTATGGATTGGCTCAGTTCTTATTATTTAAGTCTTCTTGATAGATATTTCAGGCAAGCGTGTCCCGTATAAGTGTGAACAAGTCTTACTGATGGATATTTCAGGCAAGCGTGTCCCGTATAAGTGTGAACGACACCGTACAAGTGAGAGGTCATGAGTAATGTACTCGGGTTTGAGAATGCTTCCGCTTGAGAGAGAGTGTATCAATGTGGTGCAGAGTGACTCTCACTTGAGGGAGAGATTGTTAGGTATTCAAGTGTGAGTCTAAGTCCCACATAGGAGGAGATTGTTAGGTATTCAAGTGTAAGTCTAAGTCCCACATTGGATAAGAATGAGAAACATATTGGGTTGAAGGTGACGTCATTCCCTTATATGTTAGCTCATGTCTGACTTTTATTGTAAAGAATTAAGAACTTTGTAACAGTGCACTATTATAAATGTTCTTATTGTTTTTGTATAAGAAACACGGTGAAATCACTCTACTCTAAATATTAATTTATTCATATCCAAAGACAAAAGCTCTCATTTATTTTTGATGTCCGAGAATACAGTGTATTTAGTCACTAAAACCACTTCGTCATATACGTTACTACTACCTTGAATTACCTATATTATTAATCTCTCTTTAAAAAAAAAAATCTTAAAACCTGTTAGAACATCCACACTCAACTAATCACATATTTGATGACATATGATATCTAAAACTAGTAAAAGGAAATACATTTTTCTTAAAATATAATACATTCTTTTATACAATATAATAAAATTTGAACAATATTTTAAACAATATTCTTTTATACACAACCAAATCATACTTTTAATATGCATGAACATTACTATACCACGTAAACATGTTGTGTATTAAAGTTATACATACACAATGGAAATATTTCTATTATATTAACTAGTGTTAAAAAAGTAAATTGAAATAGAGACAAATTTGGGAGCAAACCTCACTTGCAATGGGACACTACTCCTGCAATGGAGATGGAAATATGAGCAAATAGTGCAAAAATGGGAGAGACAAAAACTTTGGGAGGCAAGGAAATGGGAGAAAAGTAAAGGGTGAGAATAACTATAAAAGGGAAAGGCAAGGGAAAAGGGTCGTCAGAGGCACTTTGTTTTTCTTTTTAACTAATGGAAGGAGTGAGAATAGAGAAAAAAAAACGAGAATAGCATGGATGCTGCTGTTTTCATGTTGTGGATTAATTTTCTTGACACCAATTAAAAAACAGTTAATTCATTAATAATAAATTGTAATAATAAACTTAGTAGTTCAAAAAAATCAGCATATTTGAAATATAGAAATTGATATTACTATATACTACAAAATAAAAGTACTACTTTCCTTCTCATCCATAAGAAAAAAATCATATACTTTTTACACATGAACAAATTTTAATTATTTTTACTTTATTTAATATATTTTTTCTAAAATAACTTAAATTAATAACTGACATTTGATTATATTGTGATAATATGGAGTTTTTGTTTTACTAGAATAGTGTTTTAAGAATAATATTGAAATACTAGTCAAGTTTCACGTAAATAATTGACTTTATTTTGTATGAAGTTAACTTTTGTATGCTTATAAATGATAATGGACTTAGTAAATAAAGAAGAGGTAAATAGGTAACTTGTCAAAATATATATGTAAAATGAAAATAATATTAATCCTAAAACGAGAGAAAACAAGTGTAAGTAATAAAAAAACTTAAGAATGAGATTGATTTATGGTTTAAAAAGTTTTTAGTAAATAAAGAAGAGATAAATATGTAACTTGTCAAAATATATATATGTTAAATGAAAATAATATTAATCCTAAAACGAGAGAAAACAAGTGTAAGTAATAAAAAAAACATAAGAATGAGATTGATTTATGGTTTAAAAAGTTTCATAAATCTTTTTGTAATTCTTGAACTATCTTACAGTAAGACAATGCTAATTTTTTTTAAAAGCACAATATTAGAATAAATATTTAAAATAATTTAAACACTTAGAAGTATATTTACTAAATTTAATTAAATTGATTAACTTGATAGAATATAAAAATATTTGTTAATTATAAAATTTTGAAAAATTACTAAAATGTCTTATATTAAAAATATATTTAATTAAATACTAATATTCATCACTTGTATTACCTTAAAATTTTTTGTTCTTTTATGGTTGGATAACCTCTTATAAAATAATTATCAATTATTTCATACATGTGAATGACCTTACTTTTTGTAAAAATATATGCTATAAATTTTTTAAAAAATTAAAATTTAATTATTTTAAATTAAAGTAAAAAATGCCATTGCAAATTTTTAATAGAAGTCAAAGTAATAATACTACGAAAAAATAAATTATTATGCAAAGTACCTAAATTTAAATTAATTAATTTTATTTTGAATAAGTTTATATAAATGAAATACTTTAATAACAAACTGAAATTCATATAATACTAATAGCATAGAAGTAATTTCACGTAAATAAAAAATAAATTCATAAATTGACAATGCATGTCATAATCATAAAGAAAATAAACAAGAGCAGTGTAATTATGTTAAAAAAAATAAGCAGCATGTTACCGTCATCTAAGGAAAAAGATAAGAAAGACATATTGGAAATATAAGTTAAATTATAATAAAATTATGTTTGGTTGTTAAATTACAATAAGATCATGTTAGACACATTTATTATTAATTACATTTAATACTTTTTTAATAAAATCCTTTTATCATTGTGGATAATTGTAAAATATATTAAATTAATAATATTTTAATTATAAGATCGTCCGATAGTACGATATTTTATATTGACTATGATTCAAATTCTATGTATGATCTTGGCATAGTAAGAATATAGAATAAAATCGTAGTAATTTGATAAGTACCAATTTTAAGTGTTTTTATGCATGAAAAATATTGAGTACTTATGGGTTTTAGTATTATTTAAAATAGTAATTTTTCCTAATTTTAGGGTTTTTAGATTTAAATATATGTTTTGAGTCCTGAGTTAAAGGAAATAATTTAATCTCAATTATTGTGAGATTTCAGGTGAAAAAGAATGAAGAAAATGATAGATGGAAAGATTCATGAAGAAAAAAAACAAAAAGTTTAAAATAGAAAAAAGCCCAAAAGAAAAGTCACTTCACCTAGGCCCAAACCAAGTTTAAAAGGAGGATTTTAGGGTTTTAGAAAGGGGATCTGAAAATTTGGAGAAGCAAAGAGATAAGCGGAGAAGTGACGAAATCCGAACGGGAGCTTACGGTTTCTCAAGCTATCTTCCGTTGTTGAGTTTTAATGGTTGTCATGGGTAGCTAAGTCTTCGTATCTTGGGATTGAATGTAATCTTTTCGAAACTCATTTGTACCTTGGATCTTGATATATAATATTCAGTTTCTATTCAGATTTGGTATTTCCCTCTTGTTCTTCATGCTTGATTGTGTATTTTATGGAATCTTGTCTTTAATTCTTGAAAACTACTGGAAAGTGATTTTAAGTTTATGA
>Ga0099825_1005728_pt1 | contig 15833 bp, 8 predicted proteins | sample SiratroredBW_FD_76838 | JGI IMG/M metagenome (GOLD analysis project Ga0099825, IMG submission 76838) | Root nodule microbial communities of legume samples collected from California, USA - Siratro red BW | ecosystem: Host-associated > Plants > Roots > Nodule | place: USA: California | collected...
TATATATATGATGGGAGAGTTAACTCACTAAATCATTATAAGGATTTAACTATAAATGATAAAATAATTTTACCTTCAATACCCCTCTTCTAGAGGAGACATTGACGATCCTAGGTGAAATGGATCGTTGAAGGAGAGGAAGAAGAGCTTCCGTTACTCTTTCTGCTCCAAAAAAGTTTATTTCAACACATTCTTCAGCTAACTCATAATTTTGTGGAACTATTATATTCCAGTCTGATATTTCGCCCCTTTTCTTAAAAAACAAACAATAAAACATCGCATCATTAAAGAAGATAAACTTATATAAAAATTAATTAATAATTTAAACCAACAATTCTTATGCACAGTTATTCAACTTGAAAGTAAATATTTTAGTTTTAAAATTAAATTGTTTCTTTTATAGATTTAACACCAATTATAGATATGAATTTTCAATTGTTTATCCCACTAGATATATGAATTTTCAACTGTTTATAAATAAATGAAAACCTCACATACAAATTATAAAAATTCTGTATACTCTAAATTCATATAAGTTTTATTTCGTTCCGTTATATTTACTTAAAACACAATTTATGAATTAAATGTGTCTTCCACAAATATTGTAGGGAGTTTTTACCATTATATATATGTCATCAATAATTTTTTAAGTATATTTAGTCTTTCCCAATAAAGTTTTATTTGTTATGTATATTTTTATAAATTGAATTTATTTTTAAAAAGTATAAGGAGAATTAAAATAATTTTTGGATAGAGAAACTTATATTTGAAGAAAAAAAATATTAAGCACACAAATCGAGAAAGAAGCAACCTGTTATTCGAAAAAACTGAACTCAAATTCTTAAATAAAAGTTTCATATTCAATTGTAATAAAAAAAAGTGATTGAAAAAAGAAATTTTAGTAAAAATAATAAACTAAATTTCTAACGAAAATTAATTATTGCCACCCGATATTTTACATTGTCACAGAAATAGGTTTAATCTCCTCTTCATGATGTAAAAAGAACGTTTTAAAATTTTGTTTAATTAAGGTTTTTATATTATTTTATTTGAAAAATTACATAAAAAGTTGGTTAAATGTGTTTTTCCAAAGATTTTTGTTATTTATATTTCTTAAAATTTTAACTATAGCATATACTAATCAAATATGTATCTAATCACTTTAAAGTTAAACACAAAGCAGCACTACCAAATACCATGGACCAGTACCTATATTAATAGTTATTTTATCAACAATTTTATCTTGGACTTCATCTTTCTATTCTCTTTTTTAACCTTCTACCAATCTCAATCTCGAGGCATGCACATGGGAAATATACATTTTTTATGCATTGACTACTAAAACAAATACTTCATTCACATGTAGTGTTCCAAATCATGGACTACACCATGTGATAATGCTCTAATTAACATTGCAATTCTCAACTCAGCTTCTTAAAAGTCTTTCATGATTGCGATTAATTATATTGTATTTTACCTAACATCAAGGTTTTAAAAAGATCTATGACTACAATTACGTTTGCATAACCTTTGTTTATCAACAGATTAAATTTCTCAAAATTCAATTATTTTCGTTTCACATCCGAGCAAAATAATAAATTAGATGAAGCAACTTCTTGTTATGAGTTTTAAATAAAATTATAACAAATGGCTTTGACTTAAAACTTGCTTTTAAGGATTTGAGATTTCGGATCGATTAAAGACAAGACTAATTCATGATATATAAGTGGGAATAATCTTAACAGCATGAGCCATTTTTGTAAAGACAAGTTAGGCTTAAGCTCACTTCTTAATATGGTATCAGAGTCTATTTAAACCAAGTTTGATGGACAATCAGGCTATCACTTACAAATATTTAGTTCTCATGTATAAGTTGAGCAGTCTCGCGTGAGGAGAAAGGATGATAGAGATCCCTCATCAGCTAAAGATAAAGCTAATTCATGTTATGAGTCATTTTGTAACGATGAGTTAGGATTAGACTCACTTTCTAATATTAAGAATACGTTAAACTTGTATGAGCAAAGGCTTTATATTAGAGGAAATTATATTTTATTTTTCTAATTACATTTAGTTTTTTTTAATTTCATACAACAGTTTTATGAATTTTAAAAACGTTATTTATATTAACACTCTTTTTTACACTAAATATATACTTTCTAAATTTTAAAAACATTTACCATCACTCTTGAGACTATTATAACAATACAAAACACAAAAATATAAGTATATTTTAAAAAATAATTCAGAAAATGTCATTGTAATTTATCTATGATTAAGTTATTGTTGTAGAAATCTTTATATTACGAAAAATAGCATACAAATATAACCGATGTAATCACAAATATTATGGTTGTCATGTTTTTGTAAAGACAAAGAAGGAATTAATAGCTTACCTTTCTAAGAACATTCTCTCCATTTACTAGTCCTCCAGGAACACCTGCATTGTTCACCTGCACCCAAATAGATGAAAAAAATGAAACCTATCAAGAAAATAGTTTGGTTCTTTCTTCCTTAAGAATATGAGAAAAGATGCCAAAAGTGCAATTAATCTGAACAAGTTGAAATAGTGAGACATATAAATTTGTACCAAGATGTCAAGTCTTCCAAATCTGGTTTTGATGAATTGTGCCAAAGCAGCAACACTAGGAGGGTCAGTGACATCAAGTTGATGAAAAACTAAAAAGTCTGAGAGACCAAATTCTTTCAATCTTTCCACAGCTTCCAAACCCCTTTTCTCATTTCTAGCTGTTAGCACCACCACAATTCCATTCAGAGCCAGTTTCTTGCATATTCCAAAACCAATTCCCTTGTTAGCTCCTGTCACCACTGCATACCTGTATATCCAAGTCAATACATAGATCTGTAGCTTATCTCTATGACAAACAATACTTTTTTGTGAAAAAAAAGAGTGCTTAATATCTATATTAAGTTCACAATATTTAGGTTTGTGCATGAGAACAATGAAGTTTTTCTGCATATTATGTTATCTAGATATATTTATATATATATATATATAACAAATTCAAGGTTTCACAATATTTTAGCCTCCTTAACAGATCATGATCTAGTCCCTTCAAAAGCATACAAAATCTTGATGAGTATCATTTAGTTTCTACTTACCTTGTTGCTTCTTCTCCCATGTTGATAATGTCCCTGCTATGTACGTAGTATAGAGCTTTTGTTTATTTGGTTGCAGAGAGTGTGGTATATGAAATGGTTTATCAAGTCCACGACCCTTTTATAGGACAAATGCTTCAGCTGTTCATCTTTATCCTTCTTCAAAATTATATTCCTACACTGCCAATTCTCAACAGGCGGTTCACTATATAATAATATTAATTTAATTTCATTAATTAGTAATTAAATTTAAATAGATATATGATCATATATATATTACTAGTTGAATTGACTGTTATAAGAGACAGTATAACCTTTAATCACTTTCTTTTACTTGAAATGTCTCATTTTATTTATTTATTTATTTTCAAAAAACATTATATTTTATTTTACCTAGAATGATAAGAAATTTCACCAACAAGAAGAAGCTCCTTCTAAATGGGAACATGCATAATTTGCAAACAGAAAACAAGTATATATTATGTACAAATTGTTTTGTTTGTTAATAATGAGGGTGGGAATCCAATAATTTTGCTTATTAATGTGAGGGGAATCAATGCATTTCTTCTGATTGTTGCATTGGAAGATTTGAAGAAGAATCCAATTTCCTTATAAACATGGGAAGAGGGCCAAAATGTACATTTTTAATTAAATTTTTATTAAAAATTTTATTCTATTAAACATTTAAATATTTCTTATATTTTTGTGTAAATATTTTATTATTTAATTTTTATTAATATAATGATATGTTATTTTCTTTTTCAATAATTAATTGAAATAAATTAAAAAGAAAATGAACCAGTTCCTTAATGAGTTAGAAAAAATAAAATAAAAAAAACTGATAAAATTAAATAATAAAATATTTCAATGAAAATAAAAATTTTGAATGCGAATGAACCAACACTTTTAATAAATACTTAACTAAAAATATCTTAATTTTTAAATTATTTATCATTTAATTATTTTTTTACACTAAAATGTTGATTATTAATACCTTAATTAATTTTCGTAAGCAAGAAATACAATCCTACAACCTATTCTTTCCTTTTCTACTTAAGGTTTCGTCATAAAAATATTTTTTTTTTATCTTTTATATTTGGAGCTTGATGTAAAAAATAAAATAAAATAAAAAATTTTTGTTTGTGCTTGAAATTTTCTGCAATTTAAAAAAATGGTAGAAATATACGGGTAATTTGTTTTAATATATGAATAGTTAATTTCTATTTTTTATTTTAAAATATAACTAAAAATGAAGTTAAAATATGAAATATATACCATAAATAAGAAATTTTCTTTATTATTATTATTAAAAATTTAGACAGAAACAAATTAAATATAATTAAAAATTTTGATATAGTTATTATCATAAAATAATTATTAAAACATAAAATATATTATTGTGATAAAGTAACTAGGTTAAAAATAATTTATCTTTTATTGATTTGTGTAATTATAAAATAGTTTGTTGCAAATGATAAATATCAAAACATTGCTTATACCTGGTTCAAGTGAACTTAGACGAATTGTGACGAATTCTTCCTCCATCCCATATCTTCTTTCTGTAACTCCATGATAAATTTTAATTCCAAAAATGACCTTGTAGAAATTACCAAGTTATCCTTATTTTATTAAAAAGCCTAACCTTCTTTTTTAGAATTGGATGAACTAGAAAGAATGTCATCCTCTGTGTAAGTTGTGAACCGACGCCATCCTATCCTATTCACAAAACGTTGGCATTCGGTTCACAACTTAGATATTTGATTTTTTTTTTTACTTTTTTTTTTTTGATGAGTTGTTGGAATGTTAGTTACAGAATAATTTTTGTATATATTTATAAGAAGTTAACAAGGTATCTGATTCCTTGGTTAGGGAAAGAAGATTGTATTTTTTGCTCTTGCCTTAATTAAATTAATTTTATTTTATTTTAATTGAATTTGAAATGAAACCTAAGGAAGAGTGAACATGCAAAACAAGAGACTCTTCTTAAAAGAGGAGACTCTTCTTTAACTCTTCATTTGCCTTAATTAAACTCTTCTTTGACTTTTCATTTGCTTTAATTAAATTAATTTAGTTTTATTTTAAATGAATTTGAAATGAAATCTAACCAGGAAGAGTGAATGTGCAAAACAAATAGACTCTTCCTCAAAATGTAAAATGTAGCAGAAGAGACTCTTCATTTAAAATGGGATTGGAAATTGAAATGAGGAGTAAACATACAGAGGCAGCAAAGTCATAATTTAATTGCATTAAGTTTTTAAAAAGTTAAATACAAAAGAAGGTGAACAATTTAATTGCATTAAGTTTTAAAAAAAGTTAGATACTGAAGAAGGTGAACAGTTTAATAGTGGACAAAATTACAGTTCCTCATAATATTTGATATCTGTCACAGTGTACAAAGTTACTATTAATTTTAAAAAAATTGAAAATATATGAACTGGATGGCACCCCCATCCGGTTCACATTTGGAAAAAAATATAAACCAGATCCGGTTGTCATTTTGTTTTGCAAATGGCAACCGGATCCGGTTGTCATTTTGTTTTGCAAATGACAACTGGATGACATGCTTATTCGATTTACATTTTTTTCCAAATATGAAGTGGATAGAGGTGTCATCCGGTTGTCATTTCCAAAACAAAATGAGAATCGGATGAAGCTCATTTGGTTATCATGTTGCCAGATCAGATCGACAGTCCCCAAAATATCAAATCAATTATTCTAATCAACAATATTACTTATTAATTATTAATAAACATCAAAAATTATTTATCTATGATTTATTTGAAGGTTTAATTAAAAATTTAAAAGAAAAAAACGAAATCGAATATAAGAGTGAAGGGAGTGGAAGGTATTTTTGTCTTTACATTTTTTAATTAAGGGTATAATTGTCTTTTAAGAGTAAGTATTGAGGTGCACGACCAGGATATGGGAGTGGGGAAAGAATTCATTAGAGTTAAAAAATGAGGGTAGGTGTCGTCGTATTTATAAGATAATTGGACCTCTAGGATATGGGCCTGGAACCCAACCCTTTTGCCCTGCAAACGCCACGTGTCGAACGATAATAGGTTTCTTTATATGTTGAAGGTTCCGCCCTAGAATTGACTTCAAACGGAGTGTAGTAAAGGCTGACCATTCGTTATAGTTGACGGTCACGTAAAATGTTATATTTATTTGGTCTCAGACGGAAAGTAAAAGAAAAAGTATACACCACCTAGACCTAACTTACACATAATCCCTTCTAGTTTCTCAACAAGCTCATTAAGACAATGTTTATTAGTTTATTACTGAAAAGCATTCATTTGCATGCATATATTTTTTTGGTATTGTCATATTAGGTGAGATATTATTTAAAATACGCGTTCAGATGCTCATCTCGAAGAGAATATTGTTTAAGATTTTGTTCTGGAATCATTATGTTAAGTTTTATATACTAATAACATTTGCTTATATGGCTGTGTTAGAAAAAATATTACTCAGCTATGAAGACTCTTACCTAATTGAGTGACCTTTGAGAGAAGAAGTGCAAAGAAGGGGGAGAGAAGTTGGAATAAAGTAGCAGATCAACAAAATGTATCAAAGAATTAAAATAATTGTTACAAAAGCCTAATAAATATTAGATGATTCTTTATAGAGGATATAAAATTATTAAGTGTTTTGTTAAGATTCTATAAGTAAATTAAATACTTTGGAAATCTGAGTAGGTAAAATGTAACACATAGGAAACATATATTAGGCATTTAAATTTTCACCTTGTGGGCATCTTTTTAACTATAGTGCTTTGTTATTCCCTTCAAGTTCATAAAGCTAAGATTATAGGAGTTAGTTATGTTATTAAGTCAATATAAATGGCAGAGGTGGTGGCTAAGACCCAAGCTCGTAAAGCAATTCCTTTACTCCTCAAAGTCTAAAAAAAAAAATTAATATTCATATATTATTATAAAATAAAAAAAATTAATTTTAAAATTATATTAAAAAAATTTAATTAAAAATTAAAAATATTTTAATTGACTTTAAGTTTATATTGATGCTATAAATATTATTTAATAACTTTAAATTTATATTAGTACTAAAAATATTATTTAATTATTTAATGAATAATATTTTTGAAACTTTCTTATAATAAATTAATAATATTTGTAAAAAAGAAATTGAACAGTCAAACAATCTTACATATCAAAACTTTCTAATTTTTACTATATCTTTCTTATATTTAAATCTTTCTAATTTTTACTATATCTTTCTTATATTTCAATAGATTGACATCATTTTCTTTATATGTCATTTCATTTCTGACTCTTTCACTTCTCTTATTATTATACGTGTTTCTTTACTTGGAGATAAAAACTTAGAGACTTAGAGCAGTAGATTGATTGAGGAAGAGAAGAATTTGTGTTCCCTTTTGCTTCTTTTGAGTGCATCAATATTAGGTAAAAATAATATGAGATTGATAAATTGATATCATTTTTTTATTTTTCATTATTGTTTAATTAATCTTAAAATAATTTGTGCAGATTGAAGAAAGAGAATTTATAAATTATAAATTATATTTAAAGACTTAACAAAGGACATGATTGAAAGATAGTAGGAGACTTGAGACTTCAAGACAAGATACTAAGATCAAGTTCATTGTCTTGACAATCAGGTTTTATCCTTTTAACTTAATCTCATTTTATATATTCAGTGATATATATATATATATTATATTTTTTAATCTTATGAAAGCACCTCAAGAGTTGTTTTTTATTATTTTTTATATATTATAGATAAAACAACTATCACACTCTAAAATAGATTTGAACAATTTAAAATATATGAAGATGTTTTTGGTTTTTTATTTAATATTAAAAAAATTAAAGTCATTAGGTTGTGTACTTTTGAAAGAAAAATGCTTAAACCTTGAAAAATATTTGAAACATGATAATTTGTTAGATCTTGGCTTAGATTTATTTTCAGAATTAAATATCTTAAAAGAGATTATAGGATTAGAAAATGATAAACTCTTTTAATTATATAAAAAGAATAATTGTTTTTCCAAATGCATATATAACATATAGAATAATGTTAATTACAGTATCATCAGTTGCTTTAAACAAAAGAGTTTTCAAAACTTAAACTAATAAAATGTTATTTAAGATCAACAATGTCTCATTAAAGATCAAAGTTTAAACTTATTAACTTTATTATCTGTTGAAAAAAATATTTTAAATGAAATTAATTATGATAATTTAATAGATAATTTTGTATCATAAAAAACTCAAAAAAATAAACTTTAGATAAAAATATCATAATTTTAATTATTTTATTAATTTATAAAAAGCCTCATTTTTTTAATTCACTTTAAGTCACGCACTAATAGATGGATGTTTTCAGGTTGTGCTATAACTCTAAAATTGTTTATAGAAGTGATCTTATATCTTAAACATGGAAGAATTGATGACTAAATTGTATAGAAGTTAGGAAGTTTATGGATTTTAGGATATCTTAGGGAAGATAATAAATATTTTAATAGTAATGTTAAGTTTGGGAATAAAAATTAAAGTTTTTTTTTGGCTAAATTTTAGTTGATAAAAAATATGATGTCGGCTAAAAGATATCAATTGTGATTGGCAACAAACTTAATTTAAAAAAAGTAGTTCCTCACATTTTAAACAAATTGCAAATTTACTCTAAATTGTAATAAATATGTGAAAAAAAATAATAATAAAAAACTTTTAACACATGGTATAGTGACTAATATGTTTTAGAAGAATAATGTTTTCACAACTGTAATAATTACATAATAATCTATTTTTAAAGAAATTATAGTCATTATAAAAGTAAAATTTTGTATTTATAAAAAAAGATAAAGAGAATGAAGGATAAAATGATGATTGTGAAGTGGTTGTAAAAATTTGTTGAGTGTCAAAATATTATAGTCCTATTCTTTAATGAAGTCGTATAATAAATCCTAGTTGAGAGAAAAAATAACATTATCACAAATTTTAGTTTGTATAAATGTTTCTTAAGTTTGAATTGTTGAAGAACAAACATAGATAGTAATAATTAGTGACTGAAATAATGTAGCTATTAATTGTCACCAAAATTTAATTTGATTGCTAATTAATTAAAAAAATACTTTAATCACTACATTTAAGGACCAAAATATATTGGTAACTAAATAAAGAAAAAAAAATTAGTCATCAATTTTAAGAAAAAAAAAAGTTAGTCACCAATTTTAACAACAAAAACGTAGTGATAGTAGAATAATGATCGAAATAGTCACCAATATCAAAAGTATTGTAGTGATTGAAATAAAATTCTTCGCTAAATGACAAAAAAATTTATCTGTCGAACTTAGGAATCATAATTTGGTGATAGTTAAATAACGCCTAAAACAGTGAGCGGTTTGATTTTGGTCGCTAAAACAACAATAAAAAATTTATTACCAAATTAGAGATCTAATTGTCATGGTCTCTATTAGTCACTAAAATAGTCCCTCATAATTTTCCACACCGCTTAAAGTCTAAAAAATTCGTGTATGATATAATTATATATTTTCTTAGTAAATAAATGAATTTTTCTTTCCATGAATCTGAATCGTTATCTTGCCTATACCTTCCTAAGCATCATAGACTATGTATGATAACTAAATGTTAATTTCATAATTCTTGTTAATTAAATGTTAAAATTAGATTATAAATATCCTAACAATGGTATGAATTCTACTATTTTTCTATTTTTAAACTGCATGCAATCCAAGTATTACTCAAACTAAAGTAGTTTCTAAGTGGTGATCCTGTTGGATAAGTGGTGATCTTGTTGGATCGAGTACTTACCCTTAGGTCAAAAGTTATATTCAATGGTTAGGGTGGAACTCTTTCTACTTAAGAATATAATAACCAAAACCCGATTGAATTGTGACTTGACTCACTTGACACCCACCACAGGATAATAATACTTATAAATATCCATTCTCTATTCGTTTTCACTATTTATTTATAAATAAATAAAAACATATCAACGTCTATAATTTATATTATCTGTTATATTATTTTCATCTAACTACTCGCATGTGTCTTTTCCATTTAACAGAATAAATTTAAAGAATTAATATAATATGGTTAAAAAAAATACACCGCGGTTCGTATCCATTTTTTTCTTTCACTTTATTAATTGAAACAAATTAATTAAGCTAAGCTAAAAAAATATGAGTGTAATTTGTTTTAATATCTGAATAGATAATTTCTATTTTTTTTATTTTAAAATATATCTAAAAAATAAAATTAAAATATGAAATATATACTTATTATTATTATTATTGAAAATTTAGACATAAATAAATTAAATATAATTAAAAAAATTTGATATAGTTATTATCATAAAATAATTATTAAAACATAGAATATATTATTGTGAAAAAGCAGGTAGGTTAAAACTAATTTATCTTTTATTGATTTGTGTAATTATATAACAAAAACACTTCTACTAATGATCTATTATAGATAGTTTGTTGTAAACCATACAAATCAAAACATTGATTAGTGAAAAATATGAAAAGAATAAAAGTGATAGAAAAAAAAATTGTATACACCAAAATTTGCTTTACATAATCATTTTTATTAATTAAAATGTATGAGTGAATAAAAACTGAGTAAAATAAAGATGTTGTTAGAGAAGAATAGGTCTTGGAAGATAACTGAACTTAGAAATATAAGGAAAGAAGTAGAGAAAAAAATCACGGTGTTATAAAATGGAAAAAAAAGAAAAAGATTGGTGCAGCATGAAATTTCAAGGTTTCTCTACTGTGAAAGAGCTTTTGGAACTTCTTCCATCTTTATCACGTTTTCAATCTAATCCCTTTACACAGAATAAGAATAGGCGCAAGAGATGGACAGTAAAATAACAGGTCATTTGTATCTCCTAAATAGTTTTAGATAATTAATCAAAAGATTCAGATATTTTATATGCTAACATGTTTGGCTGTTTCTTTAAGTCAATATAGATAGAGGTTTTCATCATTGTAACATGACTCTAAAATTGTTTACAAAAGTGATCTTATATCTTAAAAATTACAGAATTGATGGCTAAATTGTATAGAAGTTATGAAGTTTAGGACATAAAAATTAAATTTTCTTTTGCTAAATTTAGTTGATGAGAAATATTACTTAGGCTAAAAGGTATTAATGATGATATTTAGCTTAATTTAACTATGGCAACAAACTCAATTAGAAAAGAGAAAAAAAAAAAAAACTAGTTTTCCACATTTTTAACAAATTGAAGATTTAATCAAACATATTAATGTACCAAATTTATTTAAAAAAATAATGAACAAATTTTAGCACAAGTTAATATTCTTTAATAAAGTGGTTTAAGATTCAAAGATCAGTTCCGTAATTCAATTTTAGTTGTTTGTCTAATTGTTTCTTAAGCTTGAATTTGATAAGGAATCAAAATTTATATCTTTCTTACATGAAAATTTTGGAGTTTAGATTATATTTGTTCTTTTTTTTAATTTCTTTACTTAGTGTCACAATTTGTTAGTTTGATTATGATAATCAATTCCATTTGTTGGTTTAGTTATGATAAGAAATTTTACTTACACTGGAACTCGTGCTAACAATTTAGTGTTTCAATTTTGTGTTATTTCAAATTTGTTAAAGCTAATAATCATTCTTAACACCCCCACAGACCACAGAGCGAGAGTGTTTTTTCAGGATACCGGTTTGAGAAAAATCAATATAAAAATATGGTGACATTTCTTTACTGGAATGACAAGGAATATAAAAGAAAATCAATACACAAATTAAAGAATGATTAATCAAAATTTAAATACGGATATATTTCTGTACAGTGTATACAATGATGGAAAATATACTCTGTTGCTATACAAATTTTCACAATTATAATCCACTTTATCTATATATGGAGTAGTCCTCATGTCGCCAGTCTCCCTTCAGATACCTGAGTATCATCTGATGAATTGGGTTTGCTTGCAATTCTATTGTATCCAAGTCCGAAAGAACTTCCATTTGTTTCAGATAGCTGAATAAACAAACAATAACTTACACGCATCAATGATATACTAGAGTGAATTAGTGTGCGATCATGCAACTTTTAACTATAGTTAGTCACATCGATAGATATTTAGTGGAAGAAACACGTACTTCAGTGAGCTCAGACAGATGGCGGGATCTGAATTCGTTTATGGTTGCTGCAATCTCCGATGTAGGAAGTTTAGCCTGAAGAGAGTAATGCTTAGTGTCATCTCCATGGACTATGTTATAGCATTAATAAGTAAAGGATTCATCAATAAATTAGACACCTGGTTATTTTATTTTCAGTTTCCCCCGCTTTCAATTGCAAAAACATCAAGATTTTAGAGTCTTCAATGAAATGTGTTACCAATTTTACCATGTCAGAAAGAGTATAAATATACTAGTACTATTTCGAAGAAAAATTGAACAAAAACTAAGTAAATCAGTCATACGACAAAATAATCAGTAGTTCAAATATTATGACACAAATTCAACCACTTGAAGAACAAACATGATATTTTACCTCAATACGGTGTTTGTCCTCTCAGATAAGTATTAGTTAGGATGTAAAAAGTTCATTCAGTGGGTAAATATATATAGTCAAACAACATGATAATTACCTGAGCAAGCACGGCAGCTGCTAGTTGAAGACTTGGTTCCAAGGTCTCTGGGACAACCTGTAAAAGCAAGTGGAAGAGACATAAATAGACAAGAAAGACTATCAGCAGAGAGTATTTCAACGATAAGAATTTCCAAATTATACCAGAAGGCAATCATAACATTAATAATATAAGAGTTAATAGAATATTACAGCGGTAGCTCCAGCCTTTTCCAAATTCAGTCCATGATCAACATCATGAGCGCGAACAAAAGTTTTCACGTTTGGGAAGTGTTTGCTCAGAGCCCAAACGGTTCTGTAATTCGCTCCAGGTGAATCTAGAGTTACTGCTGCGGCACTTGCCCTTTCAGCTCCAACCTTATGCAGGACCTTATCATAGAGTCCAAAGCATGTCAGGTAATGAACATGTATGCAAGCTCAAGTACTCAAGTCATATATACTACCTCTCGACTACCGGCATCTCCAAAGTACACAGGGAGATCCAGGGAACGTCCAATTGCCACTCTATCACTGGAGACATTGCGAACATGAAGTAAGATTAGGTCATCATATATTATTTTTATCCAAAATTATATACATCATACATGTTAGTTCACAAATCTTTCGGTAAAATTATATGATAGAATCTTGATTAGATTGTCCCACAGTGACGACCAAACCGCTACAATATTTTACAAAAGTAGAACCAATTTGGGAATGTCAATTTCTATGCATTGAAAAATGCACAAAGAAACCAGCAATTAAAGATAGTCAAATCACACTATGATTCAGTAAAGCCTTTACTGCCTCCAAGAAAGTCAGAAACGGCACACAAGCAAACAGCACATCTTGCCTCCAAGAATGTTATTTAATCATTATGTTCAGTAATATTTTCTTTTTCAACATAAGATATATTAATCTTAAAGATTATCTTAAAGTAACAAAATTATTTACCCAAAACATACAATTGTAGTTGTCGTAAAAAAAAAATACAGTTACAAGAAAAACAATATTGTCATATAGTATTAACTTACCTTCTCACGTCTAGTGCAACAAAAGGAATAAGTTGCTCAGAAAGAAGTTGCGCGATGATCTTGAAAAAACAAAATTGAAAACTGTTATATATGAATAACAAAATAAGAAAATTATTAAAACTAATTCATTAAACCAAAAAAAAAGAACTCACTTGCCCAACTCGCCCAAATCCACAAATGATGATATGATTTTGCAAATCGTCTGTCTGTAAAAAATGTCCTCCAAAAGGAAGTCAACAACTAATTTTACAATTCAAAACTAAAATAAAATAACAATTGCTGAATCAATTTCGTTTAACTGCCTTTACTAAACTAAACTAGTCTATATTTGAGATAAAAAATAAGGATAACCAATGGTAAAGGTTAATCGTGTGATTAAAAGAGCAGGGAGAAGATAATATTTCAAATGGAAGAAATAAAGATGTAATTGTCAAACTATCTTATATAATAAACACGTTTAATGTTTCTCTGCTAAGATATTTGGTCCGAAGGACTATGGGCAGGATTGTTCATAGTTTGGTTCTAAAGAAAAAAAAATTGAACTGAAAAATAGTTCTTAAAAACTGAACTGAATTATTTAAGTTTAATATTTAATACCATACTGAAATTAACTATTTATAAGTTTAGTGTTCTCTTCTAAAATTGAGCTGAACTGTTATAGTTTATTAATTTTTTTAACTGCTTTGCAACAGTTTTAAAAAATAAATTTATTAAAACAGATAAAAATTACTTAATAGAATACTAACCCAAATAAGTTCCAGAAAATTTGTCATAGAGCATTCAATTGTAACATAAGATCAATATCTTTTCAGCAAAAAAAAAAAAAGTCATTAAAATAGAAAAAAATAGCATTGTTGAATCCATTATATAAACAAATTTACGTTTGCTGCAAAACTTTTAACTGTTCAACCGTTAAATAGAGCAGGGGCAATAGAAAAAAGTAAGCACTGTGAACTGCAAACCCAAAATATATTTAATAATTTAATTTTGTTCACTATAATGCTAGGAACTGTTCTCTAAAGTAGTTCAGTTTTGACATTGATCTCACAAGTTTAAAACTTAACTTAGTTTTAAGTAGTTTAGTTTTTCTTGATTAATTCAGTAATTTTGGCCAGCCCTAATTATCAGTATCATTACACTTATATGAAAATACAAGCAGAGTTCGTCCTAAAGCTATAAATTTCAGTCTTACCTCACTTTCTACAGGTAATAAACTTCGAACATCATGCAGCTCAAAACGGGAAGCAAGGAGCTGCCCTCCTTCAGCTAGCCAAGGAGTGAGGGCCATTGAAATTCCCACAACAAGAAACAGTAAGGAGGACAACTGGGAAGACATTATGCCCTGCATAAGTATCAAATGGCAAGAATGTTTTAGTTTTGATAACGTTAAATTTCAATGAGCGGAAAAATCTTAACTATCAGTAAATTAATCAATTTGTATTTTCCAATTCCATCTTTTTAGGATAAAAAATAATAATTTGAAGTTACAAACATAATAATTATCAATAAGTTGAAGTTACAAACATCAAGGTGCATAAGTTAGAAACCAACACAAACAGAATGATATATTTGAAATAAACACAATAATTACTTATAATCAAATAAACCCTACAAAAGCAAATAGTTTTCAGGGATAAAAAACCTGATTAACAGCTTCACCAAAAGCTACAAATGCAAATTCTCCCCCAGGAGCAAGAAGAAGACCAACTCTGATAGCAGAAATGAGAGAAATACCAAATGCTCTACCAATTAAAGAAACCAACAAAGTCTTGCCAAGTATCAAAAGTCCCAAGGTCCCAGTAATGACTGGAAAGTTTGAAACAAGAAGTTTTGGATCAATTGACATTCCTACCTGAAAATCCACAAAAATTACTTTCTGTTAATTACAAGGATTGAAGCTGGCTTGCTCAGAAAGTGACAAATGTAAAGGCAGTCATTCCTTGCTATAGAAGACATACATAAGAATTATTCAACGCTTTTTACATAAAAAAAAAAAAAAAAAAAAAAAAAAAAAAAAAAAAAAAAAAAAAAAAAAAAAAAAAAAAAAAAAAAAAAAAAAAAAAAAGAAGAAAA
>Ga0099825_1005730_pt1 | contig 15830 bp, 6 predicted proteins | sample SiratroredBW_FD_76838 | JGI IMG/M metagenome (GOLD analysis project Ga0099825, IMG submission 76838) | Root nodule microbial communities of legume samples collected from California, USA - Siratro red BW | ecosystem: Host-associated > Plants > Roots > Nodule | place: USA: California | collected...
TAAATATATATATATATATATATATATATATATATATATATATATATATATATATATATATATATATATATATATATATATATATTTATTTATTTAAGTTAATTACTTAGTTCTGTGTTAGTAAGAGTTACGAAAATATCAAATTCATTTTGAAGTGAAGTTTAATTAATCTTGATTTTTTCTGGTAAAAATAAATATTAGTAAATTTAATATAAAATGTTAGGATAAAAAAGATGTAGGTTTTTGAAATTGCATAGCACTATCATATTCATTTTTAAAAGGAAAAATTTAAAATAAATCTTTGTAATACTTTAGTCGAAAACTTAAGATGTTATTTTCCCTTATTGATACTAACCTATATTTAAGGATTGAAGTGGTAATAAAACAATAAATTGGCATTTTTTTAAGAGTCTATTTTTGAAATTTTTACTTTCAAAAACCAATATAACAACGATTTATATTTTCTAAAATCAAATATACATTTTAATCCTGTATTTTGTATCCATTGAAAAGCATTGAATTTGCTCTAACTACATTCAAAATCAGCATTTCAACACAGAGATAAACATTTATTTTTGATGAGCAAAATAATATGTATTATTGTGTACATGAGATACTAAGGTAATCCTATGTTCATGGGTAACTCTACGAGTCCTCTTCCAAAATCAACAAAAATGCTGTTTTATATCAAAACATCATCAATTCCTACTCCAAAATTGCACTCTTGCTAATTTAGTAACCAAGTCAAAAATATTCTATTTCTAAAATAGTTTTTAAATCCGTCTATGCAGCTATGAAATTTTTGTTTTTAAATAATTTTTATTTAATAATTTTGTTATGAAGTCTTATAACATATAGTTTAATGTTGGTAGGTACAGTAATGGTGGATATACATATTCCCATTGAATTGAAATTTGAAAAATTGAAAAGACACATTAGGTCCACTAAACACCCTAAAATTAATTAAAAAAACATAACAAGGAGACCAGATCCAATTAAATCGAGTAGTGTTTTTTTTTTCTCCATGTTTTTACCCCTGCAATTCCCAGTGTACTGGATTTAATTATGATACATTCAAATCCAAGACATTAATCTCATCTACTCTGCCACCACACTACTTTTCTAATTTTTTTTCTTCTTTTTTTTTTCCACTTCAAGAGGTTATGTCATGGCTAAAAATATATAAAATTAAAATTAAACTTGAACATTTTTTTTAAGCAGACTAAAAACATATTTTATTAAAGACTAAAATATATTAATTGCTTACATTGTATAGCTGGTTCAAGTTAAAAAAGTTTAATAATTAAACTAATTAAATTTAATTTGACTTAAATGTAAACAAAATTCACACCAATTCAAATTAACTTCGTTTAGGTTGTGTAATGAATTCAATCAAATCTCATGCACACCAGGTGAGACAATAATCCTCAGCATTGAACATGTATGTAGTAGAAAGTAATAGTAGCAAAAGTGAGATTACATAATTTACGTTGCTTAAGTTAATTTCGTCATTTGTGCTCAGCTTAATATACCTTCTTTAGGAAAATTAATACTCTTAAATAGGATTATTTCTGAAAAAATTTAAGGAAATTTGTGTTTCATTCACTTTGGGCCATCCACATTCTATTCTATCAACCTAAAGCTTCTTTCTGTCAACTTCCTATTGTATTTGGTGAGTATTGTATTCGGTGAGTGTGTGGGCCTACCAGTTAAAGGCCCAGAGGCTCTTTTCTTGGGCCTACATTTATACAGTATTTTTCTTATTTAAAAAAATATAAGTGCAGAAATACAAAAAAACGGTGACTATTATGCAAGTACATAGTGATCACCAAAAAAAAATTAAAAATGAAATTTAAAAATTTTTCTCACAAAAATATAGCATTTATTTAAGACCATCAATTTGCAATGCAAATTTGGCTCAATTGCCTTCATTTATGGTAAAAGGAATGTAAAGGAAAAATAGCATGGTTGTATTTTCTAAATGGAAATGAACTATAGAACAATGTTTAGGGATACCATTAAAGGTATTAGATTAGATGGGAAAATTCATGCCCTATAATATTGTTTGGTAGTTAGCTATACCATACCTAAACAAAGAAAATAATTAGTCTAAGTTTGCATTTTTTTTTTTATAAATTTTAATGTGGACTTTTTAAATTCTGAAAATTATATTTTTATTGATTATACACATGATAGGATCAACTATTAGAAACTATTTTAATTTAATTGTAGAGAAACAAAATTGATTTAATTAATCTTTATTGTACCTAAAATATTGACGTGGTTTGGGGAGTGAAAGCATAAAAGGCATGTGTAGTATGCAGAGGAGTCCAAGGGAGATAAGAGTGTTTAAAAGGAATGTTATTTCAAAGTGAAGAAAAAAAAAAGGGAATATGGATAGTAAATGAAGGGAGTATAAATAGTAGGAGCTCGGCCTGATACTCTTTGCTTATTGGGCTTCATGGCCCAAATTTTCCAGAGGCCTATATTACCCACAAAAGTGAAACAATGTTTTTTCAAGACAAAGTTAAATTTGATTTTATCAATTTTTAGTACTGGTAGCCAAAAGTTGAATATTTTACTATATAAATAATTTCACCAAAGATCTGGTTCTGGAAAAATCAAATGGTTAATAGTCAAATGCAAAGGAAAGGATTAATATTATTCTCTTAAAGTTTTTCTTTAATTCCATTTATGAACATTTAAGAAAAAGAAAAAAAATAATGTTAACAATAAAAATTTGTTTGCAGTATTATCTAATCATAAACTATCATATATATATATATATATATATATATATTTCATTTTTATAATTACTATCTTAAAAATCACTTTAAAATTAATTATTAATTGATTAAGATTATAAAAGTGTTTACACTGATAATGCACAACTATTAAACTCTATTAAAAATTCACAAACTTTGATAATTTTTACACGTTCTATTGTTCATAGATTTTAATTAATAATAAAATCATGTTAAAAATATATTTTGTATATTAGTGTGTAGTTGTGTGTGACATTTATAAACATTCCAATTTTATGAATAACCCTTGATTAACTTGACTTGGATTCCCCTTTTAATTGCCCAAATTTAAATACTTTCAGAAAGTGATTGTATTGTACAAATCAGAGACAACTCAATCTACAAGTACACAAGTTTCACAAGATGATATAATTTTCAATGTACATGTTCTATCTTTTTGGTAAAATAGTAAAGTTTGGTATATATTGAACGACAAATCAAGGATATAACTCATATTGCAAGATCTATCTTCTGTATAAAAAAAAGTATGATACAAAAAACACACACATATAGAATTATTTAAATGTACTTCAATAAAAATCTTATAATTTTAACACCATAAATGAATAATAAAAGTGAAAATAGTTGTAGGTGAAACTCTTTAATTAAGTTACCCACAAAATTTACCTCCCAAAAAAGTACTTGTGTTGTGTGTAATTTCACAGTGTCAACACCAATGTTCTTCATTGCATCTTCTTTCACCAAATTACAAGAGCAGCAGTTTCTACAAGCACAAGTTTTAGCATTACTTGCATTAATATTTCAATAGCTTTCACCTTTAAATTAGGTGATTATAAACCTCTAAAATAGTTTCTGTGCACGATCTTCTTTTTTATTTTCTTTTTTATTTTCTTATTATAATTTCAAAGTGGTACAAAAGAAGGGTGAAAACGAATATTATTTGACAGATGTTGCTAGCTATAGATATCCCAAAAGAGATAACTGAAAAAAAGATGAAGAAAAGTAACATGTAACATGGGCAAGTATTGCACCAGACAAATAACTTTGTTCAAGCAAAAGAGTCTTTTTCATTGCCTCTGCTTTAGTGCTGAAGCATGGAAACATTAATTAATGCTAAGTTTGGTATCCTAAAAATAACCAAGATATGATATGAGAAATGAAAAAAAAAAAAAAATACTGAAGTGAAGTGTCGATGAAAATTTTTAAAATATGTGAGACAAATGTTATCATACTTACATATACAAAAAGAGATGAACAATGAAATGTATTTGGCCTTCTATTAATTTAATATGTTTTAGTTATTTATTTTGAATTGAATCTATAGAAATTACTTGACCAAACTTATTTGTAATGGTTAAAAATAAAGAAACATAGAAGTTGATATGTTATAGAGATGCTGGAATAAAATAGGAATGGTTCACAAATATGTCAGACATGTATGTTAGGGTTAGGACCCTCAATTTGTAGGACACGTCCCTCCACAAAGGTAAATGGGTGGGAGACAGATGGCCCAAGAGCTTTTCACTGTTGGACTATTAATTTGTGTTACTTTTTTTCTTTTTCTTTTTCTTTTTCTTTCTTCTTGAGTTTAGAGAAGTACACAATTTTCACTTTATTCAAGTGCTTTTCCCTTCTCAACTTTTTTACTTCTTTTTCTCTTTTCAGGAAACCACTATCACTTAGTCCTTGTTTGGTTCACAATTTTTGCTATCCATGCAGATCAATTAATCAAAAATAACATTAAAGTGTTCTAGAAAAGTAATAATAAAATACTATAATGGAGTTTTATTTTATTCCTTGTTTTCCAAAGTCCTAGTGTTATAGCTGTGACATTTTCTTACTTTATAATGCAACATTTATATGAAACCAACCTACTAAGTTAACTCTTATTTATTAAATTTGTTGCAGTTTCTTTGTTCCCTCCTTGCATGTTCCATGGACAAGGTTTTTGTCATGTAACGCAGATTTTCACGAGGGCTTGACAGAGTCTTCCTTTGCTTTCTTTTCTCTTGTTTTTGTCTGTCTCATTTCAAATAAAATCACATAGTAACGTAACATAGTAAGTAAAAGCCTCATTCTCATTCACATCACACACTTCTCTTTTCTTCTTATCTCTTTCTTGTTATTTTTGGAGCCTCTTAAAGAATGCTTACTTCAGCCACCAAATTTCACCATATTTGTAGGTTGCACTGTTTCTTGCACTGAGGGCAGCAATGGGGAGAGCCACCAGGTGGGTGAAGAGTTTGTTTGGGATTGCAAGAGAGAAAGAGAAGAAGCAAAACTCAAAGAGCATGCAAAAGGGTTGTTCTGAGAGGACTAGTAATTCAAGAGTTTTGTGTCACAATCCAGGGACTATACCCCCCAACATTTCTCAAGCTGAGGCAGCTTGGTTGCAGTCATTCTACACAGAGAAGGACACAAACAAGCATGCCATTGCAGTGGCTGCCGCCACTGCAGCGGCGGCGGATGCTGCTGTGGCGGCGGCACAGGCTGCCGTGGCAGTTGTTAGACTCACAAGCCAAGGAAGGGGTGGCACCATGTTTGGTGTTGGACCTGAGATATTTGCTGCTATCAAGATTCAAGCAGTGTTTAGAGGATACCTGGTGAGTTTGTACATTGAGCTTTGCTTATTTATGTCAAAAAGTTATAGGCTTTTTGGCTTCAATAGTATGGGGTCTATTTGATTTAGAATGGTGCTCTCTATCTGTTTGTTTTTGGTGCACTGAGGAGGTGGAATTTTGAAATTGACATGTGTTTTGAACAGGCAAGGAAGGCATTGAGGGCATTAAGAGGATTGGTGAAGTTGCAGGCACTTGTCAGAGGGTATTTAGTGAGGAAGCAAGCAACAGCAACACTGTATAGTATGCAGGCTCTTGTTAGAGCTCAAGCTACACTACGGTCCCACCAATCTCGCAGGCTCATGAGTACAAAGAATGAAGCATTTAGATCTCAAAATAGAGCAAGAAGATCCATGGTATTGGCACAGATCTCATATTGTAGCTACATTTGTAATTATATTATGCATAATGAATGGTTATGTTATTTGTTAGTTTAATGAATGGTTGAAATTTTATCAGGAGAGGTTTGATGATACTAGGAGTGAGTATGCAGTTCCAGTCCACAGTAGAATAGCATCATCATCTTCTTTTGATGCTACAATTAACATCAACAGTGTTGATGGGAGCCCCAAAATAGTGGAAGTGGACACTTTCAGGCCAAAGACAAGGTCAAGAAGGACAATATCAGATTTTGGTGATGAGCCATCACTTCAGGCAATTTCCTCTCCCTTCTTCGCAAGTTCATATAGAGGTACCACCCCTACACGTTGGTCCATACCAGACCAAAGGGATTTTCAGGACTCTGAATGGGGGTTAACAGGAGAAGAATGTCGGTTCTCTACTGCACAAAGCACTCCACGCTTCACAAATCCTTGTAGTTGTGGCTCAGTTGCACCTGTGACACCACAAAGTGTGTGTACTGATAACTTGTTGCTAAGGCAATATGGGAAATTTCCAAACTACATGGCCAATACTCAGTCTTCTAAGGCCAAGTTGAGGTCTCATAGTGCTCCAAAGCAACGACCAGAGCCAAGTCCAAGGAAAAGACTCTCCCTCAATGAAATGATGGAGTCTAGGAGCAGCTTGAGTGGAGTTAGAATGCAAAGGTCTTGCTCAAAGGCTCAAGAACTCATTAATTTCAAGAATGCTGTGATGGGAAAGCTTCAGACATCTGCAGAATCTGTTAGAGAGACAGACAGAAACTATTTCCACCAGAGAGGGTGTTGACATATGCTGAACTTATTAGCACATATATCTAGCTCTCTTTGGTTTCTGTACACTCTTAAAAGTGTTAATAAACTCTATTTCTGCCCCGAGTTTTGTAATTTGCAGATACATAGGTGGTGAGTGTGGGAATGTGAAGACAAAATATAGAAGGCAGAGAGAGAGAGAGAAGCCCCTCATTGTTTTGTGAAAAGTTTGGTCATGGAATTTTCATATATTTTCTCTATAGTCTAATCAAATGCAAGACTCTTAACTTGCCAACAGTGTAAACTCCTTGCATGCTTTTTTATTTTTCTTTTTTTCTTCTCATCTTTTTGGTAGACTTTGCTTTTGGTGATAATGAAACCTCAACAACCATTCAAACTGTTGATAAACCATTTCTAAAAGTTTACTTTTCCTACAAGAAAAAAAAGGAGATGAAAGAGCTTTTATAAGAGAGGTCACAACATGGGTTCAAATATAATTATTCTTATGTGAAATGTGTAAAAAAAAAGTGTGCTAACATAAATTATTCATATGTGAAATGTGTAAACAAAGAAGTGTACTAACATACCTCTAAAAGTGAAGCAATATCATGCTATGTGAGACTTTTTGGAGTATCAAGAAATATTTTCTGTCAAATCATTGATAGCATGAATGACTTAAAGCCAATCTAAGATGATTGTGTTCTAACCATTGGAGTCACCCAAAATTATCAACAATTATCAACTAATGATTGGAGATTTCAATTAACCAAAAAAAATATTGATTGGTGATTTCATTCGAGGATTATTTAATGTCAGAGGACACTGTTGACTTCTGACTCATGCATGTTTTGTCATCAGCAACTTTTACTGATATGAACAGTTATCAATTTGTTTTGAATTTTGAATGTGAATGGTAGAAGAAGGACTCCCTATGTATTTTTTACTTCTTCTTGTTGTTGATACCTAATCCTTTGGTGGTTGCAAAGCTTGTGTTACTGTTTGTATGTTGATTTTATCTCTTTTAACCTCTTAAATAGTAACTTAATTTCTCTATTCTTGGTCTAAGGGTCTAAGCAAATTTAATTACTCTGCATTGGGTTCTGTACATTAACAGTATAAAGTAGGTTCTAGCTAAGGGTTTAATTAAGCCTGATTATGATGCAATGTTAACTGTTTATTAAAAGTAGGTTGTAGCAAAAAAATTTGATGTATTCATTAAGAACATGTAGGGCTGTTCATGTGTCATTGGTTCATAAAGTGAGTTTACAGACTGTCAAATTTAGATGTATTTATTTACTTTTAATATTAATTATTCTTGTCAATAACTTTTTAATGGATTTGATTAAAATAACTGCTATGTTTTACTAGTCTGCACTTTGTATTTATTGACCTTCCCCATATTCTTATTATTATTGTATTTTTATGGATTGAAACGATAAAAAAAGTTCTTTCACACCACCTAAGACATAGAAGATGTAATTATCTTTGTTCAAGTATGATTGATTGTCATTAACCTTTTATTGCAATATATTGTTTTATATTAGATTAAATATTATATTTTCAGATTATAAATTAATAGCTGTAAAAAAGAATAAGACACACACATATATATATATATATTTCACGCTATAACGAGTGGGAAAAGCATGGGCTTAAGTATGCTCTTCTCATCTTTTTGTCCATGGAACAAAGCAAAAAAAAGAAAAGACATGCAAGCAGAAGAAGGCCCAAACATTACATTTGGTGATACACTCAAAATCGAATGTTTCTTAGTGCACCTCCATGATTTGGAAGGAAAATTATCTTTTTATATTACATTCCGGATCTGAAATATAAAAATTTTATATTTCAAATATTACCATCTAAAATATAAATATTATATTCTGATTACATAAATAATCATAAATTTGTTTTTAACATCTTAAAAAAATCTAAATACAAGAGAAAACCATAAAGGTGCACGAAGAAACAATCCTCAAAATGGGACGCAGGAGTAATAGTTTTAAGCCCAAATTTCCAGAGATTGTTAGATTCTAAATCCTGCCAGAAAATATAGATCCTTGAATAAGCTTGTATTTCTTTTTCTTTCGCATGGTAAGAACTATATAAAATTTGACTTTGAGGCGTTACTTTTGCACACTAATTAAGCCATGTTTTATCCAAGATCAGAGTAGAAGATAACCGACGTGTTGATGAAAATTTTCATTAGAAGTGATTAAAAAAGAAATTTCCATTAGAAATAATCAGTTAGATTTTTTTTACAAATATTATAATGATACAAAAATGGGAGTAAATTATATTTTTTATTAAATTCAAAGTCAGTTGTTAACAGATTTTTGGATCAACTTTTCTGCAAGATGAAATTGAATTCATTACGAGTTAAAATTAGTATAGGACTAATTCACGGAACTCACGAGGGCACTATTCAAATATGGACCTGTGATATATAATTTATACATCAAATGTTTTCATCAGAGGAATTCAAACTAAAAAAAAAATCAATCTAAAAGTAGAAACTGTGTATCAGTTAAACTACAATTGGATCCATTCTGTGCCATCAATAAAGCCAAGTGAAAGAAAAGGTGTAGCTTCCTCATCAGTGAGTTCTCTTGACCATGATACTCTTCCTGCAAAACTTGCACCAGGTCCTGTGCACTTGTACTGCCCATAGAAAACAGTCCTGGTACAATACAAAATATATATATCAACATCAGAACAAATTAAATTGTAGATTAATTCTATGCATGTGTATTGTTAATATAAAAGATTTTGTTTAGTCAATCAGAGTAAGATGTATTTTTGTGACGATTACTATAAGACTCAGCACAATTTCTAATTGATTGAGTGAAAAATTATATTATAAATACATGTAGTAATTTCTCATCATACAATAAAGCCACCCACATGCGCATGCCAATATGTATATAGCTGTATACCAAGTAAGATTTAATAGAATAATATGTTATAAGGTATTGGATTAGGTGGCTTTTCAGACACTTAGTGCATGCTGCTATATATACCTTATCTATATTGCAGATACAGACATAAAGTTCGGTGGTTAGAATCCTATGAGTTTAGTATATGGTATTTACTTACACTTTCCCTCCACAGTCCTACCAATTTCTATTCTTTAGAAAGTTCCTAGTTTGTTTTCAATTTAACTTTTTGTTGGAGGGTTCATAGGATAACACGTAGACTTGCACATATACTTGTGGATGGATTTATAAAGCTAGGGGAAATGGACAATGATGTGTGTATGGCTAGCTAGGCATATTTTCTTGACCTCACACTTGATAAAAAAGGTAGTAATATTATTCCCTTGTTGTGTCATAAGAATAGACTCATTCATCTTTCTTAATGGTTTGATGGAGACAGGTTTGGTTATGTAGAGGGCATTTTTTTTGTCATTTAAGCATAAGGGTAGTCTGAATGGCTGAAGAAGGGTGCTTGTGACTTGTTAAGTGGGAAGAATAGATAAAGAGGAAGATGACAAAAAAAATTTCACACCCATACTGTGCAGTAAGAGAGTGAGTGGCACCGACCCATTTATGTAGTGGTTCTCATGGGGTTAAAGTGTTGAAAATGCACTAAAAATTAAGCTAATTTAGAATAATTTAGATTTAAACTCACTTTAACATAGATTGAAGGAGGCTTTTTGTTTCTAAAAAAAGATTACTAATTGTTCAAAACAATAAGTTTCATTTCATAATACTAGTGTAAAGATTGAATCTCCAACAATATATACTTAAAAAACAGACATCTGTCAACTATTACATATTGTGTTTCTTCAATCCACTTAATGGGGTCTCAAACATAATTTTTGGTGGCATTTTTTTTAAAGAGCAACGCATTTCCCTTTCCATCAGAGAAATGACACTAAGTAGTGTGTTGTGAGGTCAAATGGTCTTAACATGGTGCCAAGAGTTCATGGCAGATAAACTGGGCCTTGCAATTTCGTTGACTTGTAGGAATCATCACTTTCAAGAAGAGAGAAAAAAATTTGGTTTTATTATATGGAGATATATCATACTATAATAAGATGAAATGGAGTGAGGGGTTAGTGGAATTTGCATAAGAAACATAGGAAGTATGGGTAAAGGCTTAACCAAATGGAAGTACTAATTAATAATAATGTAAACATAATTTATGTGTTTGGTATAGATGGATGAAGAATATGTGAAGATGAGAAAGAGTAACATACGTCTCACGGTTAGGGTCACCCCAGTTATACCAGCCTTTGGGAATGATAATGTTGTCCATATATGTGAAAGCAAAGACCACGCGAGAAAAGGGACCCCATGCCCTTCCAAGGTATAGTGCCCCTGATCCCGTGACCTTGCAGTTCACAAATGAGAACCCTGTGTCCTCCAACATACTACTCCTTCCTTGAGCTGTTACTGCTCCTGTATTCTGTGCTATTGCATGCACGTGACATCCCTATATATATATATATATATATATATATATATATATATATATATATATAGTATAGTATAGTGTCACAGACAAAATTATCAGATTCTCTGTACCAAACTATGTTCATTTCAACAATTGATCACTCATATTGTTTTAACTTGATAAATTAGAAAAATGCATACAATAAGTATTGCTCAAAGTTGCTAAGCAATAAAGGCTTCAGATACAAATTTGGTGGTGTGAAGAAATTATTACATGTTTCAAGACATGTGTGAGCATTATCAATATCTAATTTCGTTTATTTGTTACAGAAAGATTGGTTGTGTTATAGTTGCAGAAAGATTGAAGACTGTGATATTTAAACGTTTTGGATTAAGTCAAGGCAATTGTTGTTGCAGATTAGAGGTAGTGATTATTATGCAAAGAAAATCTAACCTCAAAGAGTGAGAGAGAGTTGCCGAATATGAAATCAACAGAGCCTTCAATGTAACAATCCTTGTAGTAATGTCTGCCCACATGATCATAGAGTGTGTCTTGTGCTCCTAAGAATTTGCAGCCTACGAATGCTGCTGTGTCTGCTGAAATCCTTAATGCCACTGCTTGCTTTCCAATTGCTCCTGGAGCAGGAACAGGAGTTGTGTTCTGCATTCACAATATATATTGTTATCCTTGTAAAAGACAAAGGCACACAGTGAATCAGGATAGAAATAGAGGGTGTTTTTCTTACTTGGAATGTGATGTTCTTGGCAATGAAATAAGGCGAATTCACAGCAAAAGTTGCTGAACCGTAGGTTCCTAGTGGCCTCCCATTTGAACCAGGTGTTTGAGCAGTGTCACTCCATTTCACAATGGTTTCATCTGCACCAGCTCCCTCTATTGTTATGAAGGATTTGAAGGGAGGAATGTTAACTTTCTCCCTGGGATTTTAAATGACAGAATGAGAAGGAAAAGGACATTAGAAGAAACAAAAGTTGTGAACCAAATAAAAAGAAAAAGAGAAATAAAACAATGCAATCTTGAATGCAGACAAACAACAAATCCATGTCTTATATGAACAAGCCACAATTTGGAAAAGGCAGAGAGAAAAAGGATCAGAATTTGGCAGAATTCACTTGAAGTACAAGAAAATGAAGTACTATTACTCACGTGTAGACACCTGCATGGACTTTTATGACCACTCTCACAAGATTAATGGATGGAAGGGAATCAATAGCTTCTTGAATTGAGGTAAAATCTCCAGCACTGGGATTCTTATCAACGTGCAAAGTGTAGGAAGCCACAAGCTTATTTTTGGCTGCCTTAAAAACTGAGTGTTTGAGGGAACCAACAAAGTTCACCCATTTCATGAATTGCTCTTCAGAATACTGCACTCTGGTCATGTTAGTCGATAACCCTTTAGCCACAGAACGTCTTGGTCTGATTCCCTTGGTATGGCAATGCACTCTACCAGGATTTTGCAGAAAAAGAAGAAGAACTGCTAACAAGATGAACATGTAATGCAAGTTTGACATTGTAAGAGACACAACAGAATTGAAAAATGATTGTTGATGTGACAAATAGAGAAAAAAATTATGTTAGTGAGAATAATACAACACTAAGGGGCAATGGTATTTGGAATTTGGAGTGGCCTAGAAAGTGGTTGTTGCTATGGCTTATATACTAGTTATGGCACTTGGTTTGGGTGTAAAGTAACAACGTTGGTTCTGGCATTTGACTTGAAACTGGTTTTGGTTAACTTTATGAAGGCTTAGTTCAGTTCAGAAAAAAAAAAATGAATGAAACCAGAAATCTGTCACAAGTTTCTTAATGGAGATAAACTATTAAAATCAAACAATATTTTTTTTTTGTATTTAGAATATGAATGATTACACAGAAAATAAAAAAGTTTAGGTGTAAAGTGAAAAATAACGAGAGGTCACGGGTGGTTCTTCAAGTAGAAAAGAGAGAGAAAGAGAGACAGAAACAATGTGAACCACAGGACAGGTTGCACTTTCTGCGTATAACAACATTGTCTTGTGGAAATGTTTGGTCATTAATTATTAGTCATCTTCCATTTGTTGTTGTTGTTTGTTTGGTGTTACCCGTGAGCCTATTTCTGTTTGTGCATGATCCTCCAATTATTCTTATTCAGATAATATAATAGGTTGAGTTGGACTCATGTGCATTAAATAAAATTTCATGTGAAAAATATACAAATTTAGGCAAAGTTTTGGGGTTGTGCATGCTGAGTTTTGGTAGCACCTGCTCTTGAATCATGGCCGTCCAATGTTTGGACATTGGTTAATGTACTTAGATTCTTCTTGTTGTTTAGCTGATTAGAGTTATTTGACCACTTGGTGATGGTTCAGATTTTCTGAGATGTAAATTCCATGTGGTTGGTGAATCAGAGAAACTCTGTGGGCTAAAGCAACATTGGTGAGGCCAAAAAGTCATAACTCTTTACGATGTGCAGACAAAACTCTAATCTTATGCCTTTGTTATGTTATTGATCACTGTTTTTGGTTCATCCTTCAGTGCTTTTCTCTTGCTTTATCATTTTTGGAAATAGAAATCACGTTTTATGCATATAGAGTACAAAATTAATGTTATTACACGTAAGTTACACGAATGTGATGAAAATATAGATTGGTCATATGTGGTTCATGATATCACCAATATATATTGATTATACAATGCCTTACTTAGAGCTTTTTTAACGTGTTAATGCGAGTAAGTATTTATTGTTGTGAGTATAATCCTTATCAGTAATACTTTATTTTAACAATAATAGGTCACATAGAATTGATTTTTTTCTTTTTTTTCAGAAATAGCATGTCATGTATGTATATATTTACCTTTGTTTGGATGATTATTTAGGAGGAAAAAAATAGGGAAGAAGGAAATGGAAAATAACCTTTTATGATTGACAAAGAATAATAAGAATTATCTTTGTGAGACTTACCATAAACACGATAACAATAAATGAAAGAGTAAGAAAATAATCACGAGATAAAAAGAAAGAAGTTTTTGGAGGTCATTTAAAAAAAATAAATAGAAAATTTAAGATATTTAAAAATTTATGATTAATTTCGTTTTAATTATCTATGATTTAAGATAGACAAATTCTTCCTCCACCCCCATACCCTCTTCCTGCACTCCATATAATTTTTTTTATTTCATGACTGCCCTTCATGAAATTACATAAATACCCTCTCCTTCGTTTTTTGAATGATGGGGTGCATCCGGTTCTCATTTAAAAAAAAAAAATACAAACCGGACGACTCCATCCGATTCTCAACCCAGCAGATCGGAAAATCCTCAAATTCGCCGTCGACAGCCCCTCAAATCCCAAATCAACTACTCTAATCATCAATATCACCTACTAATTGCTAATAAACATCACAAATTGGTTACCTAATGCTTCTATGAAGAATTAATTGAAAGATTTTGAATAACGAAGGAACGGAAGTCGCGAATGGCTTACCTAAATCGGACGAAGGTTCTCTTAACCGGACGAATGGTTTGTATTTTTTTTTTTTAAATGAGAACCGGATGCACCCCCCATCCGGTTCTCATTTTCAAAAAATAAAACCGGATGGTCTGGTCATCTGGTTGGAAAGGGGAGGGGTTTTATTAAGATAGGAGTATTTATATAATTTCATGAAGGGCAGTTATGGAATAAAAAAATTATATGAAGGTGCAGGAAGAGGGTATGGGGGTGGAGGAAGAATTTGTCTTTAAGATATCTCCAATTTGACCCAATACCAACTTTTTTTTACAGCTTGGTCAGTTCTTCTTCTCGATTTCAATTTCACAAAATTGCAAAAACTTTCTGCACCCCGTTAATTTTTACTCCCACCTCATCACGGACCCGAAAGTAGAGAAATACTCCCCCCACTAATTTTCGATTTTTTTTTTTTTTGAAAAATTTTCTCAAAGTATTTTTCAGAACATGAAATTTATATTTTACAAAAAAAAAATTCTAAAATATATTTCCAGAATTTATTTTTATCTAAAGAGCATTTTTGATGTTTTATAAAAGTGATGGGGTGCAGGTAAGATGTTATGGGGGTACAGGAAGTTTTTGCCTCAAAAAATGGAGTTTGGGCTCATACAAGTTTTTGAAGTTAGGTTGGACTTACAAAATGAGTGATTCTTCCTGCACCTCCATGGTGACTTCCTGCACCTCCATAATTTAAAAATATTCCTATTTTAGCCTTGAGAAAAAGATGAAAATAACCTTGTAACTGTCATTCATTTTTTTTCACTTTGCGGGTTGCATAAACCGCAATACAATTAAAAAATAAACATATTGCGGGTTGTACAACCCGCAATTACATTTTTTGCACCTTTTACCTTGCGGGTTGTACAATCCGCAATATAAAACTTTTTTTAAATATATTACGGGTTCTACAACCCGCAAGACAAATTTTTTTTAAATACATTGCGGGTTCTACAACCCGCAATGTATTTAAAAAAAAAATTGTGTTGCGGGTTGTAGAACCCGCAATATATTTAAAAGAAATTTTGTGTTGCAGGTGGTACAACCCGCTGCTGTGGTATAGTGGTGATTATTACCTTAGTTTTACACTTAAGGGTCTCCACCTCGGGGCACCAACACTTTATGTGCTTGTTTTGCTACTAAACTAATTTTTTTGAAATATTTGTTTTTATTATAAATTAAATTATTTATAGCTATAAATTATTTTTTTTTTACTTTTTATTATAAGAAATTTTTTTTGGAATATTTGTTTTTATAAATTATTTTTTTACTTTTTATTATAAGAAATTTTTTTTGAAATATTTGTTTTTATCATAAATTAAATTATAAGAAAAAAAATTTGAAATATTTGTTTTTATCATAAATTAAATTATAAAAAATTATTTATAGCTATAAATTGAATATTTGTTTTTATCATAAA
>Ga0099825_1005733_pt1 | contig 15828 bp, 2 predicted proteins | sample SiratroredBW_FD_76838 | JGI IMG/M metagenome (GOLD analysis project Ga0099825, IMG submission 76838) | Root nodule microbial communities of legume samples collected from California, USA - Siratro red BW | ecosystem: Host-associated > Plants > Roots > Nodule | place: USA: California | collected...
AGAGAATCGACGGTGGCGACAGCAATTTCGGTGACAACAGTGGATAAGACTGCAATGGCGATGACAACAACAGATACGACTGCAGTAGCGGCGACAGCAGCGATGGCGAGATTCCAGATATCTGAGATTCAAACTCAATGTTTCTCAGCCTTTGATAGAATATGTTGGGCAGCGTTTTAGATAAAATCTCAAACATGTAAACTGTAAGAATGACTCTCAGTATCATACTGGAATGTTTGTTTTCTACACGTCATTTATCTTTGTCACATCAGCGTCACATAAAATTCTAAAGTGAATGTGTGCCAAGTGTGGTTATCAAAATATAACTAGTGATAAAAAATATAGAGAGTCTTTAATAACTTGAGTTTGAGAAGATCTATTTAGTAAATTTATAAATAAAAAAAATAATTTTAAGATATAAGATATTGTTATTTTAAATAAATTTTAATCTAAATTATTTTATAATACTTAAATGGGTAACTAACTTAAGGTTATTTGGAAGAATTCCTCCCAAAATCAAAAACTAAACTGAACTAAGTATAAAGGAAAACATTTAAGATGAAACTGTAGTAACATGAACAAAGTAATGATAATAAAGAAAAAAGATATTTAGTGTTGTGTTGAAGCAGAAAAGGACCCAGTTACGCAACAGAGCCACTCCCTTGGAATCATGAGGTAGGGTCACAACCCAATGGGGGTTGAGTTCGAAGTAAGGTCTTAATTCTACCAACAAAGATTCACAATCATAACCTTTTTTTTCAGAATCTGATGGCGGTGAGATTTTTTTTGATATCATCGTTATATTCTTCGAGATAATACCAGAATATGTATATTATGTGAAGGGAGTTGAACCACTACAATGGCTGAGAGCATCCTTTAGTAGGACAAAACAAAACAACTTTAGTTTATTCCAAGTCTTCGTAAGATAATGACCTTAGAAGCCAATGGACCCGTAAGAACCAGCATTTCATTGATCATGGGTGTCGTGTCGTGTCGTGGAGGGGTCTCTGCTTCTTTTCCAACGTTTCGTAAGGAACCTTTGTTTTATTGGTAAGGTTTCGATTCAGAATTCCCTTCTCTTCCAAACCAGGAACTTAACAATAACACCTACGATAGTTCCTTGACTCAAATTGAGACTTGTTTGCCAACAAAAGCAGTTTAAGTTGCTGTCAAATTTGTTTAATTAAGCAATTAAAAAAAAATCTAAAGAGTTCATTTGCAAATGTGCAATCAATTTTATAGTACGAGTCAACTACAAGGAATCTTAAAATGTTCATTTATTTTGTAAGAAATTGTGTTAAAATTTCACCACTTCAACTTATAAAATTACAAAATTTACTCAAAGATAAGTTAATAATTAAATTTGGTTATACTTTGATCTCTTTTATAATTATTTTTTTCGTACTTTTTATAAGTTTGATCAAGATAAGAATATTGTGATTTTAATCGAGATTGAAATGTATCAACTTTCTTATTTATTATTTATTAGGAAGTTGTAAGTTCAACCTTAATATAAATATGGTTTGTAATATTAAGATTAAGATATGGTCAACTTACATAATTTCTATGACTAAATTTAGTGAATTTTTTTTAATTGAAGTTGATTATGATTTTTTTTCTAACGATATTTGAAATTAATATTTCATCAATACAAGCTAACGTGATGTATGAATGAACATTAATTATAATATCTTTTTATCAATGTCAAGCACAACTATTTTCGATTGATGTTAATTAAAATTTTTATTATTTTATGTTACTTGAGTTTTTTTTATCAACTACTTCACAAATTATTCATTTTAATTGATGTTGTTAATATTAGTTTTCTTCCAAAGTTGGATGAGAATTTTGACTAAGAAGACTTTGAATCAGCTTTGAGTCGGACTGTTTTTAGTCAATGCCACCTGGAATAATTTTTAACAAATATCAATAGAAAGGAACATGAAATAAACATGAATGACAATGTCAAGAAAATAATTTTTATTAATAGTAACCGAAATAATTTTGATTGATATTTTTAAAAAATAAAATCGAAATATGTCAATCAAATAAAAAACTTAATCAATATTTAATTTAGTTAAGATTATTTTCTCTTGATATTGGTCTAAGTTACTTTTTTCTCATATTTTTAGATATTGTTTTTCAATTAACGCTACTAATCTTATTTTTCTTCTAACATCAGACATGATTTTTTTTTAATAATTAAGTAAATTTTTAACTAACTTTTATCGTAGTACTTTAGCTAGTTTCATAGTAGGTATTTTCAATCAACATAATCTAGAAGTAAAAATAACCTTAACTTATATTAACGTTAATTAATAAAAATATTTATTAATGTTAGCCAAAAATTTTAGTTAACTTGAAAAACTCAATTACAAAACATCATCATTTAATATTTTTAATTGTTAAATATTACTTAATGCTTTTTATTCATTTTAATTGTAATTAAAATATTTTATTTAAATAAGAAAAATAAAATTCAATGAATTTGAATTATCTTAATTTAAATCAAACATTTCAAAATTAAAAGAATTTGAATAGTGATAAAATTATGTTCCTGAAAAAAAGAAGTGTTACTCCATATTCACTTAATGTATTTCACCAAATGATATATTTAGTATACTATACATTCAAAGAGATATTAGTTTATATATATATATATATATATATATATATATATATATATATTCAAAGTACACATTTTATTGTCTTTGTTCTAACATTTTATCTCTACATTTATTAACACTCAACACTTTTTCATCACAAATAAAAAAAGACAATATATTATTTCTTCTAACCTACACTCAAAAATGTGTTGTGGATATAACATGTTGTTTGAATATAGATTATATATGGTATATTGTAATATGGTGTTGGCTTTAAATAAGAGGATATTATGTAATTTATAATAATTTCTTTAAGACATTAAACATGTGACTTTGATTTTAATATATTTTTAAGTAAAAAAGTTATACATTAATTATCAATTATAATTTTTAGTCGAATTATAAACTTAATTCAATAATTAGTTTCAGAATCATATTTTGATGTTAAGACATTGTAGACCTTTAATCTAGTAATCATTATTAATAATAATGAGAATACAATTGTAAAACCAGACTTTAATATCATTGTTGAATTTTCAAAGAGATTTAATAATAATAAAATATTAAATTTATATAAGAAACCCTACATAACATATTTTATATATTATTCAAACTTTCTCATTTATGCTTAATTCAAACTCCTAACAAAACTAAGATAAATAAACTAATTTAGTTTAATCTTTTTTAGTTACATTTTCATTAATAATATGTGTACATGGTTTTTTTATTGTACATTTACGAATCACATATTTTTATTTCTTTTCCTATTTATCTTATCACTTTTATTATTTTTATCTATCCATACAAAAACAAATATTCATATATGATGAGGATATATTGTGTGTCTATCAGTTTTTCACCATTTTAATTTTTTCCTCTATTTGTCTATCTTACTTTTTGTTCTAATTTATTTTTATTCATTTTCCACTTTATTATTATCATCATCATTATTTATATAATCATAATTTTACATTTTTAATTTTAAATTTAAAAAGTTGAAAAATTAAAAAAAATGAAAATAAATTAAAAAAAAGGTTGAGATAATTAAATGTCAAATACTTTTTTTTTTATCTATAAAGCATGATAATTATGTAATTTTGTATAGACATTTTAACATTTACGAGGGATATATGTCATGATATTTTTCAAACGATTAATAGAGTTAGTATGGTTTTAAAAAAGTGTTGGTTAAATACTTTTTAAACAATTAAGAAAGATGAATGTATCAATAAAAAAATGTTCGCGCAATTTGACAATCTTCAAGAATGATTGTTATATTTGACTAAAGTTACCAAATCTTAAATTGCAGAAACTAATAATGGATTAAAGACAAAAACTTAATTTGAATAATAAAAAGGATAAATATTAAATATTTACAATAAATAACTCATTTTTCCCTATTTCTTAGTATCATGAAGAATTTTAAAATTCATGTACTTTGTTTTAAATAAGTATGCATATGTTTATTTCATTTTGTAGTTTGTATCTTCTTATTTTTATTTATAAATTTGGCATATAATATATATATATATATATATATATATACACACACACACGAACACACAGTAAATTATCTATTTTATTGTATTTTTCTAGTTTTAATTTCATCTAATCTTATTTTCAAAATACATAATCATTAATATTATTTTTCTCCTAATCTTTAAAAAAACAAAATATTTTAAAAATAATTATTGTTTTTGTCTATTTGTAGTTCTGTGTTATTGCATAAACAAAAATAATATTTATTTTCGCTTTTGATACTTTTCGTATTTTTTTGTCCTGAAAGATAAAAACTAATTAAGGTAAACTAATCACTTTAAAACGAATCTCTCACCTCGCCTCCGGAAGAAAAGAAAACCCACAACAAAAGAGTGACAAAGAGGGACAGTTGGTAAAATTAAATCAGAAAATTAGAAAAAAAAAATCTGTAGGTACTGTTGGTAAAATTAAATCAAAAAATAAATTAATTAAATACTTAATTATATTTTATTTTATCATTCACTTCTTATATTCAATTTAGTTACTTTATTAATAAAATGTTTATTTAAGTCCCTTAATTTCTAAAAATACAACAATATTATGTCAAACAATTAAGCATGAATTAAATTTGATCAAGACATCCACAAAATCTTTTAAAAACTCCTTTCTTGTTTGAAGACTATTTTTGCCTTCTCTAACTCATTATATTTAAAAACTTAATTTTTTAAATATATTTTGAGTTGAGAGACTTTAATGCGTTGTCACTGTTAGAGTCTTAAGAAACTATTAAAATCATTTCCAACACCTCTTCTTAATTAGTGTAATACAGAAGATGACTTTTCAAGTTTCTCTTAATAAATCCCTTATCTTAATAATACAAATATATCTTTAAAAAGGTTAATATATTGTTGGTTTCTCAAGTGCATGCTTATATTGATGGGATGAAAAAATATTAATAGTTAAGATGATATTTTTTTTATCTTAATCGTATAATTTTTTTCATAAAATATTTATTAGTTAAATTAAGACAATAATTTGGTTATATAAATAATTTATATCTTAAATATTGTACCCATTAAAGGTTTACTATTTTTATATGATTGTATACATAAAAATATTTAACAAAATTATAAGATATGGTACCTTTAAAATAAATAATTAAAATTAAAAAAATAAGTAAATAAAGTCACTCCTTTCGACACCGATTATAATTATAATTGTAATTCAAAGTCTCCAAAATAACTGATAAACCAACCTAAGTAATATATATTTTCTGAGGAACCAAACTAAAGCGATGTGAGTTGAGAAATAGCCCGGGTAGTTTTGCACACAAAGGAAGAGGTAAAAAGTTTAAATTAACACTCATACATAAACGTTAATATGGAATTGATTCCATGGATCAATCTCAAAAATATGTAAAATGGGTTCAATTTAATTAAAATGTTGCGTTCTAAATTAAACTGAACTTATTTAATTTATGGTTTAAATGAGTTTAGAGAAAGATGACTAGTGAACTTTATGGAGTGATCTATTTTTATAAAATAATAACAATGTTAAAAATAAAAAATATTATTTTATTAACATGTATACATATATTATAATTCAAATAAATAATTGTATCTAAAATTAAAATTAATTTCATTGATATGGATTAAATTTAATACATAAGTGTATATTAATTTTATCATATTAAATCAGATAAAAATGACCAGGATAGGATAAATAGTCAAATATAAATATCACTGTGTGTTTACAATAAAGATTAAGCCAACAAAATTTTATTAGATGAACTGTTGATCTAAGTTAACCGAATTTTTTTGCAAGTATAATTTAAGGACAAAATGTTAAAAAATAAAATTCATAAAATTTTAAAAGTTTGAAGCTGAAAGTACAAACAATCCTTTAATTTTTTTCATAATTTAACTTAAAATAATTACTCATTTTAAATCAAGATTTTTCCTAAAAAGTGCCATATTAAATACCGTTTAAAGAAAACCATAACAAATACTAAAAAAATTGAAAACAAGCTATCTAAAGAAATTTTAATTTTAGATAATAAACTACTAAAACATGTTTAAAGTATTAATAAAAAATTAAATTAAACAAATGACAGAGCCAAATTACTTTATTATGTTATCTTAAAGGTCATATAACACAACCGCTATAAACATGATATTCCTCTCCTTTTTCTTTCCACATGAATCTTTTACTTTTAGAAAACTTTTAATAAAATTTGTCAACCATTAAATATAAGCATTTTCCTAATAGAAATTGGAACTGTAGTTAGTTATGTAGCATAACTTAAAGCTTTATTTGAGGCGTTATTTTTACTTAAAAGAACAATATATCACTAGCTAGAACAAAGAACATTCATATTTTTATTACATTAAAATATATAATTTTATGATTTTTTTTATAAAATTATTACTTTTAATAAGTAATTAATTAAAAATAAAAAAATAATACAATTTAAAAAATATAAATAATTTTATAAAAATAGTATTAAAATATTACTTAACCTTTATTTTAATAAAATATAATTTTTTTAGTTATTTTAAAATAACATAAATTATTCAATTTTTTATTTTATTAAATAAATGCATAAATCATTTTTTATTTATTAAAAAGTAAAATTGTTAATTAAAAAATTACATCAACAGAAGTTACTAAATAACTTATGCTCTTTACATCATGGTATAGATGGTTAAACAATTTAAATTTTATTACATCTTCTAATTTGGAGGCTTTAAGAATAACTTGTCATTGTTATAGTATTTTTAGTTGAATTTTTTATTTTTAAAATTCAAGATTGAAAAAAGTTGTACTGCCTTTTTACTAATATATTTATTTTCACAAATAAATAAAATATTATTTTATTATGTGTTATTGCATTTAGAAAAAAAAAATGAAATGTTATATTACGACCATAAATATACTTATTTTTTATAAAAAAAAAACACTCAAATATTACAACGCAATCCCATTTATAAAATTTATAAAGGAAGTTTATTCATGCATTATCACTTTTTTCTTTTTCTTGAAATAGATTCTATTAGTCAGGAGGTGATCAAGTGTATATAATTTATAATCCATCATAATTTGATTTAGTGTAGGTTTCTATTTTATTTAAAGTCTCTCTATCTATTTTTTTTTACTTGTTTTTGTAAATATTTTAAGATTTCATATATTCAATCAATTGAAAGTTATTATTTTACTTGGTTCAACCTATGATAAATATTCAGTTTAAGATAACATTTCTCAGGATCTTTAAGGTTTTTGATACGCTTTAGTTTTTTTTTTTTTTCTTTTCAATCTTAAGATTAAATTTTGATAAGGTGTGTGATTTCAAATCAATGACTATATTGTTTTTATATCGGATTAGAGTGTTCGATGTACATATAAATAACATAGTTGTGATATTAATTTTTTATATAAGTTGTATTTGATTTTTAAAATTGGTTCAAATGGATAAAAATAATTAACTGAATATTGAAATTATATTTTGTACAATTTGCATATTTTATTATTTTTGCATATGTTGGATGAGCCCTGGTCACTTCAGTGTGGTTCAAGTGATGATTTTTCATTTCTAGTATAAAACATTATCACTCAAGTGTTTACTTAGTTGGTATATCTATATCATTCCTTACTTAAATTAATTATAACTTGATATTTGAGTATGAGAAATACTATAGTAAATAATATCACTGTGATAAATACATTAGTTATGCAGGTTGTAATAAAAAAATATATTATTATGTTATTGATGTATTATGTAAGTATTAAGTTGGAAGATTTAATAAGATCCTAATTTTTTATATAAATGAAATCCTGAGTGGTGAGATAGATGAAAATATCTAATATCAAATCAAGGCTAAAGAGAAAGAGTTATTGATATTCGGTGAAATATGTAAGAAATAGCGCTATCATAAAAAGTTGATAAGTGATTTATATTAAAAAATATATATATATTGTTACACAAACCAAATATTATGAAGGATGATAATATCTAAGTTTGAACTTAATATAGTATTCTAAGAAATATAAAAAAATAAATCATTATTTATCTTTTGTTGATCAAATGGATAGTCTTTTATATGTGTGTGATAACTATATTGATATTTTTATTTTATATTTAATTCAACTTTGGTGTTTTACTTTTGTGATATGATACTATAACGATCATACATAATTAACAAGTCTCGATCTGCTTGAAAGTTTTTCTTCAAGATGTTACGTTTAATCTATTTATTAAGTGTTATATTTTATCTATTACATAATGTATTATCTAAGTGTTACTTTTATATATTTTTATTTTTTTCGGAAACATTATGTATTTGATGTGTATACGTATGTGTACAAACATTTTCGGATGAAATAAATCTCAATTAAAGATAATCATGAGTTGAACGCTTGAACACTTATTTTCAATTCCATACATTTTTATTGCTCTATTTTATTTTATTCTTTTATTATGAAATCTAGTATTGTTGAGTCCATAACTTTAAATAGTATTTCTTTTGTTCTAAATTAAGGTTAAGAAAAGAGAATTTAGAGAATTAACTAGGTAAAAGCGAGAAGCTTTCTTTAATATCTTCCTTAGTTGTTATTTTTTACTTTTTTTTTATATTTTATTTAAGATCCGACTATGTTGAGTAATTTTCTTCTATTTTACATCAGGGTTTAATATTTAATAATTATTGATTTTTAATTATATATATATATATATTGAGTATTTAATAATCGATTTTCATAATTATAAATGACCAAGGAAGGATTGAGAAGCAAATATTGTCTTGGAATCTATAGGAGAGGAATTATGTATTGAATTAATTGTTTATTAAATAACAAATTGTTGCAAGTGGTGTCTTGTGTAACTAAATTACAATTAAATCTTTAACATTTAGATAAATAGAAAAAGTTACACCTTAAAATTCTTTATTTTGAATTTAATACTTTAACTGTTTTCCTGTTATTTCATATCCATGAGTCATATATAAAACTAAACACACCATATGAATTCAATATTATTATTTGATGATAATCGTTCACTTATCATTTTCATGTATTAAAATTTTTGGTGCCGTTGCATGTTTTGATTTGGTGATTATTTCGTTTTGATAAACAAATATTATAGAAAAGAAACACATATGATAAATCTAACTGGACTATCCGATATCAAAATTAATTTATAACAAGATTGTTTCGATTTAGTCTAATATAAATTATGTTATGACAGGGTTGTATCAGTTTAATCTAATGTTAAAAATTCCACATAGAATGACTTAAAATTTTAAAATCCAAATCTTATATCATAGTGCCCAGCAAATTCACTTATTTTATTACTAAATGTGAAATCAACTTTCATAATTTTATCTAGATTGATAGAAAAATGAATTAGAATAAGGTTATTTACCAATGTTAAGTATTGTTTAAACGAGTTTTGTTTTTACGAGAATGTAAAAAGTTTATATTATTAATAGTAAAAATTATATTAAATCTGACTAAGATAATTAATATAAAATTCAAAAAATTTGTTATATATATATATATATATATATATATATATTTACTTTTCAATCAAAATGAAATAAAATAAAATTATTGAATATTAAAAAGTATTTTTTTACTTTCATATATATACAGATTATTTCATTAAAACTTGTCATGTATATAAGTGACACATGCAACTAGAAAGGAAACATATATCAAGATAAAGTAGAAGAAGCATATAAATCAGAGAATGAAAATATCAAAGTTGTTATATATTCGATTTCATCTATTTTCTTCCCTCCTAATTAATCTGGGGGAAGCGGAATAAAATGGGGTGAATTCAATGTTTTAATTAAACCAAAGTGTAACATTATTTTGTAAGACTCTCTATCCTGTGCCCATTTCATTTTCCATTCCTTTTATCTTTCATAGTTTTATTATGCACAACAACAACCTTGCAAGAATGCAATCCATTGTTTTTTAACTTTTCCATTATTTCTTCGATTCTGACTTTTTTTTTTCTCATCTTCACAACACTATCACGTAAATGGTATCAAGCTAATCAACACGTTCATTCAATTAGAAATTTAAATAAAATAGGTTTGTTTTTTTCCTATAATCTTTTTAATTTGTAAAATGGAGAATTTTGATTCTTTTGCTAACAGATTCTTCATAATTTGTTGTTTTGAATTTAAAAATTTATAGGTATTTAGATATATGTCGATATAAAATGGTATCGTTTAAGCGAAAATTTAAACAAAAGTTGTCTTGTTTAAGCAAACACTCGTCTGCTTAACTGAAAATGTGATAACAAGTTTGAGCTTGTTTTTATCCTTTATATCTCGACAATTAAAATTTTTTTTTGTAATAATGGTCAAGATTGCATCAAATACGGATCACGAAAGAGTAGGAGTCAAAATCCTAATTTTTGTTAAGTTTCTTCACATAAAGGTAAGGTGAAGAACAACTCAACAGATCAAAAGAAAAGAGAAATTTTTCTTTGAAAAACTTAGATTCTCAAGGCTAAGATTATCAGGTATGGGGGCTAGTGTATTCTACATAATCGAGATTATCGACTAAGATCATACATAAGTCGAGATAATAATGAAACACTGTGTCAAATGTATGTTCACAACCTAAAATGATAAATAAGTTAACCATGATTAACATTAATTAAATACTTTAGATCTCAATTTACTATCAAAATTAATCTAAAAGATGGTGACAATCCAAATCCATCATGAATAGTGTTCTCGTTCGTCTCTATAAATAGCTTGACACCACCTAATTAAATGTATGTTTTTCGAACCAATATTTAATACTCTAAATACCTAATACTTACTTGAACATCAAAATTTTTTTTACAGATATCTCATATTTTAATCGAGACCTAAGAAGAAACAGATACGTAAAATCTTCTTGAAGACAATATAAAATAAAAAACACATTTCGTTCAATACAAAAACAACATACATTAACTCATTTTAAACTATTTTAATTAAAAAAACAAATAGGAGAGAAAAAAATATCATAATCAATTTAATATAAAACTATTTTAATTAAACTGAATGAATATATTTAAAAAAAAAAATAAGAATATAACGATGTTACCTTAATAATCTCGTATATGAACGTGCAATACTATATATTGATTAACATCTGTATATAAAATCAACATTATATATTATTATTATAATTAACTATAAAAATATTAATAATCATATTATATCATTTATTCGATAAAGTTTAATTGATGTAATAATAAAGTAAATTATATATACTTGAATTTAATTTGTACTTAAAACAAATTGCAAATATATTAATAATGTTAAAAATAATCTTAAAATAATAATAAAATAAAACTAAGAATAAAAGTTGTAATTAAAATTTAAAAAAATTATTATATACGAATTTTAAGCGTATAACTTTAACTTTTATTATAAAAATACTTGTGATTAATGTATCTAGAAGAGAATATATTGATGTCACATCGTAGGTTTCAAGAAACGTGTATAAATAGGCATTATTGACACATTTTCTAACATGAATTAAAAACAAGGAAAATATCAAATGGAGGATCCCCTTGTTATTGGACGTATAATAGGGGATGTTTTGGATCCTTTTAGGAGTTCTGTGACTCTGAGGGTTGTTTATAAGAATCACACAGATGTTCTCAATAGTTGTGAGTTAAAACCTTCCCAAATTGTGCACAAACCAAGAGTTCACATTGGTGGTGATGACCTACGAGTCTTCTACACTCTGGTATGCTTCATCATACATTTTCTTCATTTCTCTTTCGGATTTCCATTTTCTAAACTTACTCTGTGTTTTTCCTATATTGGTGTTGCATGCATTAATTGTATACTCAGATAATGGTGAACCCTGATGCTCCTAGCCCAAGTCACCCATGTTTCAAGGAATATTTGCATTGGTCAGTGCCTTCCCTTTGCCACTATAATATCATCAAATTTGTTTAGATTTACCACACAACCTCACTTTTTTTTTTTTAATTTCAAATTCATCTTATTAATTCCTGTAAATTTTTAAAAACTTCGTATTAAGTCCTTTTGTTTGAACTTTTTCACCTAAATCTCCTTCAGATTTTTTTTTTCTAAAATATTTGATGAGGTGATTAGTGCTAGTAACATTAAATTAAAATAGGTTAATGCATAAATGACTTGTTTATTACCAACGTAAGCAAAATCTTTGGTAGTATTTTTATCAGCGCTTGAGATAGATGAACTAAAACACTTTTTTTTAGTTGAACGTATTAAAACGATCAATTTTATGTTTAGAAGGAGAAAATAAACTTACCCCTTTGAGAATGTATAAATCTTTTTTCTTTTTTCATAAGAAGGAAAATTAAAAGATATAAATAAAACAGGTGCATGTATTCTCACCACCTATGTATTTGAAAGAGAAGTGAAGAGTGTATTATAAGAACAAAAAATTATTTAAACATCAATTTTAATCACAAAATAAAATGATTGTAAATTATGATTAAAATAATTAATAAATTAGATTTTAGTTACTAAATAACTATAAAATAAAAATAATGATTGAATTTAATACTAATTAAATTAATATAATTGATATATAACATTAATTTTAATCACTTATATTAGTAGATTTTAAATTAGTCTAGTGATTAATTTAATTATTTTAAAAATCAATAAATTGATATATAAAAGCAATTTCTACTGTAGCGGTGTACATATAATCATATTTTTCATGCTAAACATTTTTCAATTTATTTTATTATATTTTCAAATACCATGATGAAAGGGCATCTTATAGTGAGAATTCTATAATTCTGTTCCTGATTCCAATACAAGTAGTACGATAAAAAAAGTGTAGTACATATCGAACATAAATTAGTATAGATTATGTGGTTTTGAACCACCTAAAAAGTATAACAATTATAGTACATATCGAACATCAAATTTAACTTTGATAAATACTAAGAACGCTAATTAAGGAATTAAAAGAACGTGTATCAATTTGTTTCTTCCTAATTCTTGACGCATTCTCACATAATTTCTAATAAATACTTCGTTCATACAAAAGTATTGTAATTTAAGTTTTTTTTTTTTCTTTTACACAGGTTTAAAAAGTAATAAATAAATAGCTTATTGAAATAATTTTACTAATAGTCTTACTTTTCCAATAGATACATAAATTACTTTTATCTATTACAAATATAAATATTGTTACAGTTTATCTGGAGAAAAAAAATAATTAATTAAGACTTTCTTAAAAATTGAAAATATTGGTCAATTTCAAATTTAAAACAAAATTAAAACTACACTAGTTTTGGAATTGAGAAAGTATTTTATTGTCTTAATCCCTTATCCAGAATGATCGCGAACAATAACCTTTAGAACAATTTTTACGAACTATAATTTATTGGTTGTTTAACCCAACTTTTTCCCGACTTAAAAGTTACCTTTGCTTTTTTTTTTTTTTTTTAAATTAATATTTTGTTAAAATAGAAGTTGTTTGGCAATTTTCGTTTGATTCAGTTTTGAAGCTTTTTTTAAGCTAGAATCTGTTTATGAATATATAATTAAATGTATTTAAAATTATTTGGCTCATTCAATGAAAAAATATATAAGAAATAAGTATTTATGTAAAATTAATTTATTCAAAATATGTTTATTTTAACAATAAAAAAAATACATACAAGTATTCAAATATATACATTTAAATTTTAAATTTTGAAATATTAATAATATTTTCATTCATGAATATTAAATTTTAAAGCTATTTAATATTATGCTATTACAATTAATATCAATTAAACAAATTTAAGTATTGACTAAAACATATATAACAATAAAAATTCATGTTATTGTTCAATAAAAAAAATTAAAAGAAAAATATTTTACTTTAAAAATTCAATAACGTAAATATCTTAAGAATAAATCAACAGATATTCAAAATTAAGTTAACAAATATATGCTAATAATTAAGAATAAAAACTGAATTACATATTAGAAAATTAAAATCAACAAATGGTAGTCATAAACATTTTAAAATATATAAAAAACTTAACTCGTTTGTATTTTTCCGAAAAATAAAACTTCACATGAAATAAATATAATTTAAAATAAACTAAAAATGTGAGAACTATTTAATAGGAAAGGCGCTGATATAAAAAGAATAACAACAGGAAAAGGCAGGAAAATACGTAGTATGAAATTGAGAAAGCAATGAGTACACCCATGAATGAATTGAAAAATAAATAAATAAATAAATAATCAAAATGTGTATTTTAGGTGAAGTTAAGATTTGAATGAGGGATAGAGTGGATAAGTTCCCCCATGAACGGTGTAAATAAAAAAAAAATCTTTGCTCTTAATTAAGATACTTAATTCAAATTTTTATTCCGTAAAAATAAAAAGATATTTCAATGAAAACTGTTTGATATAAATTCGTATTTTTGACTGAATGCCTAGGTTGGTAACCAATATTCCAGCTACGACTACGGCAACCTTTGGTACGCCTAAAACTTCTATTTATTATTTTTAAATTAAAAATAGTTAAATTTATTATTTTTGAAATTAATAATTGTTATAAAATGAATGTGATAGTTTTGTTACTGTGAGGTATTCGACAGGACATGAGGTTGTGGAGTATGAAAGTCCTCGACCAACGTCGGGGATTCATCGTATTGTTTTTGTGTTGTTTCGTCAGTTTGGGAGACAAATAGTGCATGCTCCAGGATGGCGCCACAATTTCAACACTAGGGATTTTGCCCAGGTTTACAACCTTGGATTACCGGTTGCTGCTGTCTATTTCAACTGTCAACGTGAAACTGGTTGGGGTGGAAGAAGAGCATAGCTAATAAATGTAAGCAAATTCTGATATATTGTAAGGCCCAACACAGAAGCCCTAAGGCCCAGGAAGGGCCCATGAATACATGCAATTTAGTTTATTTGGGCCTACAAAAATTCAAAGATAGGTGGATCTCCAACTTAACTTTCTTGTACTGCAGAATGAAAAGGGACTTTCGTTACATAACAATACAAACCAATGTGCAAGTGCTTGCTGAGAAATATTTCATTTTATAATAGTTTGGAGTGGTTAATTTCTAATATTTTTCTCAATCTATAATACGAGTAGTCTATTATTGAGGCTTAGACTTATGACAACAAAAAAAATTTAAGTTTTTAAATTTACAATCCACCTAATATTCCAAAACGAACACTAAAATTTCATAAACCATAGAAAGCCAACATCCAATAGTTTTTTTTTTCATTGGCATGCTCTTCCTCCTCGTTTGGAATTTTGGAACAACTTCTTAAAAGAATTTATTTGATCCAATTTCTCTTTTTTCTAGTCATTTTTATCGTTAACTTATTAATAAAAAAATTATTAATATATTTATACTTTTGACCGATAATTAATTTCTATCCGAACATAAAAGAAATATATATATATATATATTATATAATTTTTACATTGCATCTTATAGTTTTATCCTACATACTTATTTATATATTTTTTAGAGAGAAAAGAAGAGTTTTATTTATCTATAATCTTTCCTTTTTTTTTTTTTACTAAAATTGTATTTTTTATTTTAATAGGTTTAGTATGCAATATTATAAAAATTTAAAATTTAAATAAATAAACTCAAAAAAAATTCAAAAAAAAAAGTAATAGGTAGACACCCAAAAAAAAAATAAAAAAAAAAAAAAAATTTTAAAAAAAGCAAAAAGGGGAAAAAAAAAAAAAAAAAAAAAAGCTC
>Ga0099825_1005735_pt1 | contig 15824 bp, 8 predicted proteins | sample SiratroredBW_FD_76838 | JGI IMG/M metagenome (GOLD analysis project Ga0099825, IMG submission 76838) | Root nodule microbial communities of legume samples collected from California, USA - Siratro red BW | ecosystem: Host-associated > Plants > Roots > Nodule | place: USA: California | collected...
GAAGTTAACATATGTTTCTTCAACCTTTCAGCGCTTTTATCGTTTCCTAGAGCTGAAATCAAAGGATCCAGATGTGGCGGTACCTCCTCTTGATGACACACTCAAGAAAATCACAGAGCCGGACGCTGACCTGCTTTTGAAAAACAAATCTGTAGTAGACTCATTATGTGAAAGTGCTCTAACACATGCTCAGAAAAACATTAAATAGGTAAGACAGCCAGACAAAGAATGTTTTGTTGTCCACAAAATTAATGTTTGTAAGATGTAAATTACTAGGTTTAGTTTTCTCAATGATCGTTTTTGTGTAAAAATGTTAACTATTTTCTATATTAAAGAAGTATTTTTTTGTATAATATACTTATGTATACATATATTTTTTTAAAGTTGAAGTGAAAAGAAGGTTAAATTAAGGTGTTTTCATAAATTATTTTAAAGAGTTTATAAAAAAAAAATCGTAAACAACTTATGAATACATAATAAATTGTTTTAAATTTTTTCTACGCTTAGATAAATGTTTATACCATAAGACATATAAATAGTCATTTTTTTAAATAAAAAATTTAAAATTTAGAGAATTAATATAGTTTTAATCTTCAATATGAAAATAGAGATTGATTAACATCAAATTTTAGACGATAAAGTAAGTCAATATATTATATTTATTTTTCCCATGTAACAATGGCTAAAATCCTAACTCATTATAATTCTACTGAGCTTATAAACCCTGGTCTTTATTTACACCCTTAGAATCTGCCTCAATCTCAGGTATTAGGGTTTCATTTCATGCCCTATTTGCAACAAATGTCTTCTCTGTCATTATTTCACACGTGTAATCCATATAATAAGACGTCTTGGCTAAATGAGAGCTACAAGTTCAAAGCCTAAGATTCTCTATTTTAAGCATTTGGAATTTTTCATGCCTTTTCCTTTTCTTGTCGTCTTTTGGCTCTGTTTAGGTGGGGAATAAAATAAAGATTTAGGACAAAAATAATACACAAAATTAACTAGATAAAATTATAGAAATTAAAAAGAAAAAAATTAAAGGTGAGATCTACCAAATTTTATTTCAATATTCGTAAATTTTCTAACAAATTAAAAAAAAAAAAATATTCATTTCTTTATTTTTGTCCTCTCTAATTCCATCCGTGTGTTTTATCATTCAAACCTGGAGTTCAATTCCAAGTATATCATTACCATATTCTTACCCAACATGATGAACTTGCTGGATATAAACTCTAGAGAATTTTTAAGGTTCTAATTCCCTTGCACTCAAATTAGCTTTTCCAAAAGAATCTCAATCTTACACCATTCATGTGTAATGATTATTTCATAATAGGACACACATGTATTTCCATTTTAAATATTGCTTATTCTTTTGACTATTTTTTATTGATATTCTTACTAGAAATAACATGAAGAGATGATCATTGAGTTTCTTGAAGATGGGAAGGAATTTGTTTAGTAGAAGGTTTTCTAACGTTTAAGAAAGAGTAAAAAAATTATAAATATATAAATAAATATGAAAATTGAGTGAATATTTTGAACATCGTGTTTATAGACAGGTTTGTTTAAAATAGATAAGAGATATATTTGATTATAAAATATGTTATTTACTTTTTTTTATTATAAACATTTTTTATCCCAATAAATTTATTAAAAATCAATGTGAATAACAATTTAAAAATATTTTCACATATTATATGTTGAGATTGATTTTAACAATCTTGACAAAACTTGAAGTGGAAACATTAATATCGCATACAAGAATATAAAAAAATACTTAAAACTATGTAATTTAAAGAATTTTAAGTAATTGAAACAATTGATTTATTTTTAACCAATTCTTCTAAATGATTCCTGTGCATAATTAAGAGTGACTTGTCCTACATCTAATATTTTTCTACAATATTAAAAGATGAATTTATTATCTCATATACTTTATCTAAATTTTCTATCACAAATATATATTATGTCATTATTATTATTATTATTATTAAACAATGAAGTAATTTAAACTGTATGTCACACAATAAAAAAATATATTTACAAAACCCAAACCCAATAATTTACTTATCAGAAGAAACAGTAGAAATAGGGTGTATGATTGATCTGATATGATGAGAGGCTTATATCTTGATCTACCTGCATTCCCTTTTGGGGGCGTTTTTCACTCTCACCGTACATATGTAATATTCCAGAACTTTCCAAAAATTTACTTGTTCCTATCCTCTCCTGGACCAAAATGGTCAGAAAGTCAAAAGCAAAGCTTGAGAGTATCATGTCACCACATTATGGGTAACTGGTGGTGGAGGAGCAAAGGAATAACCTTTTACTTTTCTTTAAAAACCTTGGTTTCTCCGTCTTTCTTGGAGACAATCTAACAACACATGACTCTAACCAACTTCACCCACCAACTACTGTTTTAATTCCCAACAAAACAATGCCTCTTTCATTCACTCCCCAACCTTCATTTCAGTTTCTTTTCACTAATGGCAGTTCCTGCACCCTTCTCTCTTTCCTCTGATCCCTTTGCTTCCAAACCTGCCACATCAACGGTATTTATTCTTCTGTACTTACTCACATCTCATTTGTTGTGTTTTATCTCTTGCATGCCCATTTTGTTATTCTGCCTTTGAATTGTGAATGAACTGATCGTTATAGTTAACCAGATCTTTGCTTGTGCCGCGCCGAAAAAGGGCAACTTTGAGCATACCCATTTCAAATTCTTCACGGCATTTAGGTCAGTTCTGCTTCCCCTGCTTCAATCGTGCTCGGTTCTCTTACTTTATAGTCTTGTGTTGATTTTCATGTCTAGGGCGTTCGTTCGTAGCTAGTGTAATTAGCTGAAACTTCCAAGATCTAATCTTTACTTTAAGTAGCATAGTGGATTTGTAAATATTAATGTAACAAAGTGAAATGAAAATGGTTATAAACTTTGAGTCTCGCTAAACATCGAGAGAAACGAATTTAATGGATGAAACTGAGTATTCTGCGTTCTGATCCCTAGCTGATTTAGGTTGCAGAATTGCAGATTCCTTAATTGCTTATCGATATTACAATCTTCTCTTGTTTGATAACTTTAAATCTGTTAATACACAATCTATTAATGAGTATGCAGATCTAGTTTTCCTTCTGTGTAATCAGTATGTTCGGGCCGTAGTTCTAATATTTGTCTGAATAGATTATAGTTTTTGCAGCTATTTCTTAGAAGTAAAAACAATTAATTAATTGACCAATTCTTGCTTCTTCTTTTTTGCGTGCATTGTATATGATGCTCTGATGTTTGCAGGAAAAATCAAGGTTTCACTTTAAAGGCTTCAATGCGGCCTCCGGGATTTACAGAGAAACTTAATAACAACAAGCTAAATACTTTAGCTGATGCTGAAGATGGGTGTGATATATTTGATGACCTGAAATATAGGTTTTTCAATTTTAAAAAGAATAAATACTTGTAAGCTTCAGAAAGCCCTTGTCTGAAATGTTCATTTTTTATACCTAATTTAGGAAGAAGCTTATATGATACTGTTTATGACAGGAAAGATATTGATCAGTTTGAAAATCTTGCCAAGGTTCAAACACCAAAGGTAATTGACCTCTGTTTTCTGTCTTCCTCTATATTACCTACCCATCCTTTCGGCCAAGCCTTTTGTTGTTTATTAATTTATCATTTATGGTTTGTTTCTTATTCCTTTCAGTTCATTTCAAGTTGTGTACTGAAGCATTAGAAAATAGCTTTCTTTACTAACAAATGTCAGAACAGTTCATGGTTATTGCTTGTGCAGATTCTAGGGTATGTCCCTCTAATATCTTGGGATTTCAACCAGGAGAAGCATTCATGATTCGAAATATTGCTAATTTGGTTCCTACCTTTGAGGTACAAGTCTCACTGCTATTGATTTGGCTGCCTGTGTTGACCATATATAATTTTCATTGCTTAAGTTTGAATGAAAGAGATACCCTTCTTCTAATTCCTTCTTCCCGGTGCAGAGTGGACCCTCAGAAACAAATGCTGCTCTGGAATTCGCTGTGAACTCCCTTCTGGTAAGCATTTTTTCACTTAAAAAGTGTAAGGCAAGATTTATCCTCATCATTTTGAAACTTCTAATGCTTTTGTTAGTTTATCTATCATCTATTTAATTATTCATATTTTCTTCTGGCGGATTGTGTAGTTTTTTGAAGTAAAAAATGATTTTTGTTAAATAATGACTGATTTTATGATAACTACAACTTTTATGGAGAGATTGAATTTCAATATTTTAGTTTCCGAAATGAGGCCTGAGGAATGAGTTCTCTTGTTTTATTTATTTTATAGCAGCAATGCCAAGATGATTGCAAAATACTTAATTGAAATTGGGAACAAGTGAAGTCAACCGTTTTAATAACATCTCATAAGACTTAGTGTCTAGTACTTGGTGCTTGCAAGAAATATCTGCAAAATATTTGACTGCATAAGATTCTAATAGATTTCTAAATTACCGGTCCTAAAGCTCCAAGATTTGTTCTTACTTTCATTGCAGGTTGAGAACATCTTAGTCATTGGCCACAGCTGCTGTGGTGGTATACGTGCCCTGATGAGTATGGAAGATGATGATGTTGAAAAAAGGTGCTTAATTGTAGATTTTGGTTGTCCTTATGCTTTTTTCTGAATGAAATGTGGCATACATTTCTAAATTGAAAATATATTTTTTTTTCCTTGTAGTTTTATAAAAAGCTGGGTCATTGGTGGGAAGAAAGCAAGAACAAAAGCCAAGGCTGCTGCTTCTAACCTCAGCTTTGATGAGCAGTGCACGCATTGTGAGAAGGTGATATTTTTTGTTCTTAGATTTGATGTGTGTGTATTATGTTTTCTATTGCTTTTTCATTTTGTTAATCTTTCTCCCCAGTTTTGGATTTGTGTATCTAAAAATACTTGATTGTAATGGATAATTGGGGATTGAGAACTTGGAGGGCCAATGTTGACTCTTTGGCTTCCAATGCATTGGAGAAATAAAATCAGTCAAAAAGAAAAAGATGCCTCGATGAATCACTCTCCCCTATTTTCTGATAGTCCTAACTTAACTCCTTAACCGGAGTTCATGTTGAGAAATCAAATACCTATCTTATTTTGCCATTGTAAAAATAGGATCTGCATATTTAGGAACAAAATGTGTATTTCTTTGAGTTTTTTCTTGTGGTTTTCATTGAATGTCCCCACCCCATTGCTATCATTTGTAGAACTAACTACTAGGAGTCATGCAAAATGTTTAATACTTTCAAGTTTGATGCTTTAAATGTTCTTTTTATACAGGAATCAATCAACCATTCCTTGTTAAACCTACTTACTTACCCCTGGATAGAAGAAAAGGTGGCGAATAAAGAACTCTCTATTCATGGTGGTTACTACAACTTTATTGACTGTTCATTTGAGAAATGGACACTTGATTACCGGGGAACTAAATCGGAGGAAAATGGAAGAATTGCTGCCAAAAACAAAATATTTTGGAGTTGAAGTTTGCACTTCTATTTTCCTGTGTAACGCAATGCATCGTATTGCATTTTCGAAATTTGCTAGAATTTTAAGAAGCATAGGCTAGTTTATGTATTTTGTACTATTTATTAGATAGATAAATCGATTGATTTGAATAAACCCCTACATGTGAGTGTGTCTGTTGTAGCATTTTGAAGAAACGTCTAGGCCATAATGTACTCTGGGTTTGATGAAATCTATATGTTATTTGATTTCCTTTCAAATATGCGTATACTGTTTTCCCAATAATCTACACGGCTTTTGTAAATGTTGTTTAAACCAGACTCTTTCAGAATTCTTTTCCCACCAATCCACCACTTTTCTTTTGAAGGATTGGCGTTGTGGTTCGTCCACCAAGCCTCTGAAAAATTAATTGCCAAATGGATGTGAAACTCCAATAGAAACCAAAATCATAAATCATAAACCTTGGCCTTGAAGGCTTTACGTAGTTTCAATTCTCTTCGCCGGAGTTTCTAAAACTGGTAAACATCACATACCATTGCCAATCTTTTTTAACTTTGGGCACCTAATTCTCTCATTTCACTTGGGTTGTATCCTTTAAGTGCAATGAACATATAGGGCTTGAAGCTAAACCTACCATTGTGTATGGACAATATTTCCATAATACTGCTTCTTTTGAATTGTTCTTTTTTCTTTCCTTCATTGGTTGATTTCTTTTTAGATTTGGTACTTGCTCCTACATAAAGGTAAACAAAAATTTATTCTACATTGGAAGGGATTATGATCAAAATTAAGGAAAATCAAGTTGCTAAGTGCCCAATAAAGACCATAATTTTACTGAATTTTTTTCACTTAACAGAAGCCTGTGATGAAATTAGTTAGAGGAACCTGGTTTCGTGAAATCATCAAGTTTGGTTGTTCAAAATTGGCTAAGCAAAGGAGGAGAGATAGGTGGTTTATAGTAGCGACACAATGGCTATGAACCTGACGTATGCTGCCTGCTTTTTGTAATTTTTCCTATATCAGCTAGGCCTAGGAATTATCTTGTTCTGTCTGGCAGAAAAAAGATGTTACCTGCAATGCCAATAAGACATGGTACACCAAACATAAATTCTTCAGGAAAGAAGTTAATTCATTACATTTCTTCCTCATTCTTATCTTTTTGTTTATTCTTACGAGGGGAGTTCTGTAAGTGGGTGCTTCACACCTTTTGAACCATAAAATAATGTCACATCTTCTTGATTAAATTTCAGGGATATAGTTGATTAGCTGGTTTTTCCTATTACATGATTCTTTAATAATTCTGTTATCATTGTAGCTTTTAGAACATGCATATGTCCGGTGTCTGCACATCAGCACATGAGAGTGTTTGGTATTGGATATAGACAATCTTGTTGGGCGCTGTTGTACAGTCTACTACATTTAGTCACTTTTCTGGTTGTAAATACATAACAAATTGATTTTCTTGTATTTCCATTTTTGTTTTGCTGGTCATTTTATGTGTTATTTGCTTCAAAAGGGTGGCCGAAGCAGAAATTGTTCTTTTTCATGGCATGAAAGAAGACCATGTTAATAGCGGGAATTTTGTCCTCTGATGTTTCAATCAAATTTCTTGATCTGACCAAACAGAGTGATGAAAATGCCTTACAAAGACTATTGCCACTACACTTTTATGGCCACTGCGCTAATAGATGATATGTATCCTGTTTGTCATGTGTGAAAACTGCAAACTCAATTAGAAAAGGTAATTTTGCATGTAGTATCAATGGTGTTGTACTTACTGCTCAAGGAGCTTTTTATTATGTGTCCATATTTTACTTTGTTTAAAACATTAGTAACTGGTATATAGCATATATAAGGTCTATCTAGTAGAGAATAAAGACTCAATTGAAATATCGTTAAAAAAATTATTGGAAGGAGCTCCTGAGATAACATAATGACAAGACACAAAGGTATAACTTTTTCAATTCTATTTTAAAATATCTGTATTCATAATATTTGATAAGAAAAGAGGTTAAGTGTTATCTACTTTATTCTTATAAGCTAAAATCGAATTATCTGTATTTATCAGATGTAATAAATATGAGATGCACTTCTGAGGTAATCAATGAAAATATGTTTTCCAATGCTACTCGGGTTACTACTCTTGTTTTTAACGAGACCAAGGCTTGGAATCAATATAAATATATAAAACTTTTGGAATTTAATATATATCTTGCTGTGCTAGAATGTTATATCCTATTATTTTTATGCGAGTTTTTATAATCTGATGGCACGAGAAATCATGTAACCCAGAAAAAGGGTCTTAATTCAATTGAAAATAGAATTCTCTCCAAGAATAGAATGCTTAATCTTTGGTCCATACCTTAACATGAAGATTTACAAGTTTGAAAGATGGCATTTTCTGCTCCTTATTTTTTCAACAATGACTGGTCACACAAGGTTTGCAGAGGCAATTATCCTACAACCAACATCCTATTGCCAAAAGTACCAAGCTTTTCAAAACATGATTCCATCACTTCTAACCCCAAACCTACCAAGGTTGATCTGCCACTACTACCGCTGCTTATTCTGTAACAAAGCCATAAGTGCCTAAGTTTCTGAAAATCCTAATCCTCACCAGCCACTACACTCCTTAAACTAGTACTTTGTTCTAGTAACCTGTACAGTTTAATGCGTTTATTATTAATTACTTGTTGCCATTATAGGATTGCTCTGTTGAGATTTCATTTGTGCTTTATGTGTATGTAGTAATGTCAGATTTTAAGTTGTTGTAGTCAGTTCTGCTGAAGCATATTGATTGTATTCAATATTATATAAAGTTTTCAAATCTTCCAGTCCAATAAAATCTTGAAAGTCTGCATGCTATAGTTATGAATGCAAAAAAATTCTTCCAATGCAGCCAAATTAAGTTACGGCACACACGTTTTTAACTCCATCTATTTGTATTCTCTTCAGATAAGTAAGAGCTGAGTTGTAGGATTCGTTCATTATCCATACACCATACAGAAATTATCCAAGCATTCATGGCCATATTGCATTTGTCTACATTATTTAGAACTAAAGAACAGTTGAGGTTCTAGATGCACCACATTGTATTATTGTATGCATTTCAATTAAAACGGTACAGCAAAGTGATCAATATTATTCGTTCTGACATTTAAGAATCCGCCAGTAAGTAGAACAAGTTGCTTCTGTTTCATTGTCACTGCTGCAAATTGCACGTTTTTCACTAATAGAAGCTGTGCATCTTAGGTACTATAAGACAAGAATTTTGAGTATTGAAAATTATTACTTCTCATTGAAATATTTTATTTCATCCTGATATAGTTAATCATTTAAGATGGAAATCAAATCCCGAAATTCTGAATACTACAATTAATAGGATTTTATGTTATGGCATTATGTGAACTAGTTTTACATCTGTTTCAGTAGTTTCATAAAATTTACTAAACTACCAACTATTTTGACGAAAAAGATAAAATTTCTTGAAATAATTAACATGCATTTCATCAAGTATATGAGTAATTAAAAATAAATAAATAAATGCGGCTAAGGAATCTAGCTGTACATAGCAGAGAAGAACCTAATAGGCTGGTGTTCATGTGGCTCTATCCGTGTTTAGAATACTATCATGATAAGTTGAACAAAAGCCACAAGTTATCCATAATGGGACAACTTACTCTACCATGTTCTTTTGGTTTATTACATGTGCCAGCCTCATTCTATGGATTTGACCCCTCCAATATGACAAAATCTTCAATTTTATCGTCTGGTAAAATAAAAGCTGGAGCCAACTTGTTCTTATCTCTAATAGCTTCTGGCTCAAAGCTTTGAGGCTCAAGTTTTTTGTTGTTTGGTAAAGTTCACTCTCCACCATAACGTCACTTCCCCTTCTCCACTGAAGAGCCAGCACAACATTATTATTATTGTTGTTGTTATTATCCAAAGTACCAAATAAGCATGATTACTACACATCGCAGAGACACCGCATGCTATTACATGTTTTGTGTGGAATTGCATGCATATACCCGCAAATGCTGGTTTAATACAGATGTTATTGAGCAAACCTATAGTTAGGGTCTTTCAGATTATTACGTTGTTTCACCAGCACATCCAAACTATGCATCGTTAACCAAAAAAAAAGCTACTTTTCTAGTTGACTAAAACATTTTGTATCGACGGATAATTTCACAATTTAAAAAATATCTCTTATAAACGCAGAATGAAAAAATCTGCCTAAAAATTGTCTTACTAATACTGAGATAAAGACTCTACATGACATCGACCTCAAAGAATAATCCTTCCAACAAACCTGATGAAGTAAAAAAAAAAGGAAGTTTAAGAGTGTCTTTGGTTAAGTTTGTTATTAAAAAGTAATTGTTTATTTTTCTATATACGGTTCTACCAAAATAAGCTAATGTCTTCAAAGTAGCATCGTCAATCATGCACTGAGGTTGAAATATTGTAATGTCTTGTCTCATTGACATGATGTGTATTTTCAGATTCTCATCAGAACAAAATTAAATTTCGAAATGCTGCACTTGTTGATAGTATTTATACTGTATAAAAGAATGTATACTTAGTATAACTGTTAATACGTATCCTAATACAAGCCAATAGTGCCAATCTGTGTGCAGCAGGACTGAGTGTCATCTATAAAAGGCCACAAATGACATTTAAGAGGCCACTCCCACCTCAAGCTTACCAAAGCCAATTCTCTTAGCAGAGACTATTGATTAAGAAAGGTGTAGTCTTTTGGTAGCACCAACAATGGGTTGTAGCAGTTTCTCAATCATTGTACCCCTTCTGCTTCTAACATTTTCATCCATGATCATTGACTCAAGGGTTGCAGAGGCACGCATTGTGCCAAACTCAGTCCTTCCTTCCAAAGTTAGCTTACCTGCTGTCCCTGGGAACTTGCCAGTTCCAGTTCCTAACGTGCCAATTCCTAACTTGCCTGGGAACTTGCCAGTTCCAATTCCTGACGTGCCAATTCCTAACTTGCCTGGGAACTTGCCAGTTCCAATTCCTAGCGTGCCAATTCCCAACTTGCCTGGGAACTTGCCAGTTCCAATTCCTAGCGTGCCAATTCCTAACTTGCCTGGGAACTTGCCAGTTCCAGGGGTTCCAATTCCTGACTTGCCAGTTCCTGGGAACTTGCCAATTCCTAACGTGCCACTTAAGGTAACAGCTGAAGGCATGAAAATAATCCCATGAGTACCTACACTTCCTCAAATCTATCAGTCACTACTACTTGTTTTGCTCTAGTAACTCACTTCCACAGTTACTCCTTCAGTGTACTGTTATAATTTGTTGTTGTTGCAATCCCAAGGTGGTTCTGTTGGGGTTTAAATTGTAGCTACTGTATGTGTCATTTATTCAATCATGTAATGTTCAGTTTATATGTTGTTTCAGTCAGTTTATATGTTGTGTCAATTTCTAACTAAAGCAGTCTGAGAAAACAAAAATCTGGATGACGTAGACTCCAAAGAGCAGTAGTACTAACGTTGGCAGAAACCTGATTAACAGCATATGAAAAAAAAAAAAAAAATCCTCGAATTGAAAATGACACGGGATGATATTGATACAAAATTAACTTAAATTGAGAAGGATGATTGACATCAATTAAAAAAAGCACTCTATTTAAAACTGATTTAAAAACAATACTAGTAATATAAAAAGATAATCTTAATCATATAAATAACAAGTGAAAAATTGATATTGAAGTAATACCGCTCGAACCTCAGTTGAACCAATAATGTTCCGACAGAGTATGCTGATAAGAAATGAATATCAACAGAAGAGACACAGAGATGCAGAAGATAATATAGTATACATTATCTTCTAAAATTCTGCATCAAAACACGAGAGTATGTTTAATAGATATAAATAAAATCTGAGTTTATCATTGGTAGTAAAGAACTGGAATTTAATTCTAATTACCTCACGGGAGATATCTCTTAACAATGAGACATGAGACATTATAAGTTTAAATAAGAAATTGATATGAACTTGGATGACTGTAATAAAAGGCCACTACCACCTCAAGCATACCAAAGCCAATTTGGGCAGCTCCAACAATGGGTTGTAGCAGTTTGTTGTTCATTTTACCCCTTCTACACTTCTAACATTTTCATGCATCAACATAGAGATTTTTATTAAGTCCTGAATATAAGGATTTATTGGTTAAAGAATTCATGCAGAGACAGGAATGAAAAATAGTGATGGTTGGACAATGGAATCGATCAAGTAACCATTGGCTTCCAAAGTTGGAGTGTTGAATGAGCTGTAGACAGCAAGTGAGATGAACGTGTTATGCATGTGGGTGATGTGGTTCCATTTCAGTTTAACAATATTAGGAAGGTAAAACTCCACCACGTATCACAAAAACAAACCCAAACAAGGACCACTTATCCTGTGCCAAAGTTTCACGTATCCTCACCGTCAAAAATAATTCCTCACCGTCAGATCCAATGGTCGGAATTATACGAAGAAAACCTTCTTACCAGCTAAAAACCACTCATCTTTTTTCTAACCGGACCTCATACTTTTACACCTATAAAATAAAATATATATCCTGTGCAATCTAAAATATTAATATTTATTTTTAATTTAAAATACCAATATATATATATATATATATATATATATATATATATATTATTAAAATAATTATTAAGTGGGCGTAATTTTTTTTAATATCAAAGTATAGCTTTCCTCTTTTAATATATGTTGTGTATATTTTATTAATATTTATATTTAAATTAAGTATTACATTGTAAATATTATATATATATATATTGTAATATTAATAGATGATTAAAATAATAAATAAAATAAAATTATTAATAATAAATAAATTTACCTTGCTTTTTCATCAATTTAATCTTTCTCGTTTAATTTAAAAAATTTCACACATTATCTATTTTCACTTTTTCTCTTTTCATCATACTATCCAAATAAAGACTTAATTTTAAGAATTAAGAAACTATAATAATTAGATGTGAGTAGCTGTAGTTAGGAAATGTGGATTATCACAAGTTAAATTAGAGAAATTATGTGCAGAAATCACTGTACAGTGATAAAAAAAAAAGGGAAAAAACAGGTTAATTAAGAAAATGAAAAAAGTGAGAGTCTCACTTTCTAAAACATGTTGCTGATTTCAACGTTGGACTACCAACCACATTGTAAAACGAAGAAGCAAAAAACAACTTTTCCCCCTCAGAAAAAAGTTTGGATGTCCTACTTTTGAATCTCAAATGTTTACAAATGTTTTACAGGCCAACCACTAGCAGGTAAGTAAGGTAAGCAAACATGGAGAAAAAACTGACAGGGTTTGCAGTGATGAACATTGTATAAAAGGCCTGCCAATACAACATGGAACACACAACTCACAAGCTCAAACCAAAAGTTCCCTACAGAGTACTAAACAAAGCAAATCAATTTAGCTTTTGGCAATGGCCTCCCACAGTTGCTTCATCTTTGCTTTTCTCATTGCTATCTCCTTCTCATGCATGGATATTGGCCTGGCAGCTCGCCATCTTTTGCAAACAACTGCACCAAATTTGCCAGGCATTCCCTCTTTGCCTACAATCCCAACACAGCCTCAGGGCAATGTTCCACCTTTGCCTACAATCCCATCTCTGCCACAACCATCTCTTCCTACCATTCCAACCATTCCAAAGCTCACTCTTCCACCACTTCCTGCCACTTCACTTCCTAACTTCCCCTCTATCCCAACCACCATCCCCTTCCTTTCACCACCACCTTCAGCCTCCACTCCTTGAATGAAGCTACACTGCTTATGTTGGATATATTTAAACACTCGTCTTTGGAGTTTCGTTGTGATCATTGGCTGCATTTATCTTTGATTCATACATACTATACATGTGATCATTATGTTATACGTTGTTCGCTATTGTTGGGGCATTTTTATTTTAATCTTTCATTTTCCTTTCTTCTTCCATCTTCTATGCATAGGATTCATGTTTTTTCTTCCCTCTTTATACTTCATGTACTTGAAGAGCATGTATTGTTATATGATACATATACACGGTGTTGATCTTCCTCTTTCTTCAAAAGCTAACAGTAAAAAGGGTTAAATTTATTTGATATGCACAATGGTAGGCAAGTCCCACATTGTCTGCGTCATTTTTTGAAGTGTAACTTAATGCAACATAGTATATTTAAAAGAAAAGTTTAATACAGAGGTTCAAAATGTATTCAAATAAAATTAATTTCATCTTGTTTATTAAAATATTCTTTATTTAACTGACATTGTATTTATCATTACTCTCTCACTTTTACTCTCAAACACATACAATTTTAATAAAGTAGAATTTAAGACAAATATTATCTTAAAATAAGATCAGAAAAATTAAATGATGTTGATTAATTTTTTAATTAAAGTTATTTTTTTAAACTTATAGTCGAGACTTAAAACAAGTATAGTTCACACTATTTTTACTATTTTAATTAAGCCATATATTTTATCTTTATATAAAACTCTTCAATCTTTATGCAAACCATCAGACATTTAGGAAGAATTTAAGATACATAATTTAATTTAAGAGTCTGACAAGTTAGAAAAGGATCTATCAGTTCATCCTAGCATATTATCATACGGAAAGATTTAATTGATAACTTTCATAGAAACTTACACGCAATCTCAAAAACATCAATGGTATCTTTTGTAAATAGACAAACATTTCTGAAAGCAAGGACATAGATATTCACCAAAAGGGTTACTGGCGCACCGAGTACCAAAGACACGTGTTTTAAATAAATCTAGGAATTAAAAATATATTTCTGTTAAGAATAAAACTAATCTTATGAAAATATCCCATTCATGTAGATTTTTTTTATGATTCACTGTGAAAGTTTGAATTAGTAGTAGTCTCTTTAGGGTTGCGTAGACAGATTTGGATTGCATTTAGTGAAAACACGAAATTTTAGTTATTTACTTTTTATTGGTTTGAAAAAAAAAAAAAAAAGGCTGTGTAAACAATAAGAAAATCATTAGGTTGTCTTTTACCACAACCAAATTGAGGACGAGGAGGAATTGTCATAGGTTTGAAAAAAAAAAAAGGAATATTAAGTTATGTAAAACAAAACAAGAAATTAATTTCATTACCTAACTAAGGAGATGATATTTTTAAATCTGAAGCTGGTCTATAAAAGGGCACTAGCATGTCATGCATAGCACAGCCATTGTTTGGTAGCTGGAACAATGGGTTGCAGCAGGTTGTGTTTGATTTCAGGTCTTGTGGTTCTAACATTTTCATCCATGATCATTGACTCAAGGGTTGCAGAGGCACGTCTTCAGCTAAAAGATCTGTTTCCACCACCTTCTGATGATGCTGTTGTTCCTGAACTGCCAGTGCCACTCCCAGATCTTCCCCTCCTCCCACATCCTAAAGTGCAAATTGGCGGAATAATTCCTAAGTTGCCACTTCCTCAACCTACCAAGGCAACACCTGAAGCCCTCAAAACAACCCCATGAGTACCTCTACTCATTTCCACTGTTACTCTTTCACTGTAATCTTATAATTTGCTCTTGTAATAATCCAATGCTGCTTCTGTTGGGCTTTAAAGTGTATGTGTCATTCCTTCAATTATGTAATCTTCACTTTATATGTTGTTTCAGTCAGTTTTACTGAAGCATGTGTTAATTATTGTGATCTGTCATATTGTATCAGACTTCTTGTCTTCTAGTTCAATGAATTCTACAATTTCTTTATGTGGTACAAATCTTCCATTTCTGAATACTTTCACAGTTGTGGAAGCAGAAGTTTCTTTCAGTGTAGCTCCATCTGTTTTCTTTTTAGGATTCATTCACCCTCTACACACATTCTTTATCAAATACTACTAATTCTCATCATGGCTTGTAATTCTCAATATTCTTTAGGGATTTTGTTAGATTTTTCCGAGACAAAGATCTAGCTTGACGATGATTGCAGGTTGCATATGTTCGTATGCATGTGTCATATGAATTAATAATCTGCATAAAAAAATAATATGTTTTTAATTTCCTGTCTATCTCTGAAGAGGAATAATAAAAAATAAGAATTTATATGATTTATAGAGATTAAGGATGGGATAAAAAGAATAAAGATTAAATTTTCAAAAAGTAAAACATAATTCTGATTACCTAGTGTCGCTATCTGTGTAGCAGAGACGAACATGTTATGCATGTGAGTGATACGGCTCCATTTGAGTGTAACAGTATTATGAAGGGAAAACTTGGCCTTCTAAGACAAAAACAAAATGAAGGAGGGACCAATTGTACGTTAGAAAATGATATGAGTTTGGAATTATAAGGAGGCATTTTTAATTGAAATTAAAAAAAAAAAGA